>Ga0325411_1005275_pt1 | contig 14371 bp, 17 predicted proteins | sample PopdelMetagenome_13_FD_206181 | JGI IMG/M metagenome (GOLD analysis project Ga0325411, IMG submission 206181) | Populus deltoides microbial communities from Bellville, Georgia, United States - Xylem-PdIQD-R4 | ecosystem: Host-associated > Plants > Phyllosphere > Stem > Wood/Secondary xylem... | reverse complement strand
TTTTTTTTAAATATATAAAAGAAAAAAATATACTAGGAAAAAATAATAACAATGCTAAAGCACAATCATCATAGATTAGAATTTTTATTTTTACCAATTGAAAGTATGAAAATTTTTAAAACCCTTGGAGAATGGCTCCTTCTTGCTATATCTTTCTTTTATTAAACTAGATTAATGTTGGTGGATTTCAAAAAATGCAATAAATAAGCTACCACTACATTATTAAAAAAAAATCAGTTGTAAAAATAAAAAAGAAAAAGGAAAATAAATTGAGTCCACTAAACCCTCAGGCCTCAATATTCAAAAAAAAAAAAAAAAAAAGAGGTGAAAGAGGAAAATAAAACTTGTCCGTTGGGATTTTAAAAACCAAGGGAAAAAAGTCCATGAAAAGGACGGCTAAGATTCCAAAATGGACAAATCAGAACCGTCCATAAAATTCAAAAAAGTTGCTCGACATTTAATACCCGCAAGGTTTGAATAAACTCCAATAGTCCGCCCCTTCAATTTTGAAATGAATAGAAGAAACAAAGCCCTCTCTCTCTCCCCCCACCCCCTTCTCTCGACCGTTTCAATCTCTCTCTCTGAAACGTATTTGCAGATCCCTTTCTCTTCTCTAAAATCTCTCTAAACCTCACTTGGATCTGCAAATGCGCACCGTTTTATTCACTTTATCTTCCCTCTCGTGTTTTGATCTCTCTTCTTTTCTGTCTTTGAAGCTGTGTTTGGTAAGTGCTTGAACCCCCCCACCCTTTCCTTTTTAGTTTGAATTTGAAGGGGTTTTTTATTTTGATATTTAAATAGGATGAAATAATTTTTTTTCTTTAAACTTTTTCCATTTTAATTCGATTCTACTGAGTTTGAATGGCAAAAGAGATTGAAACTTCGTCACTATGATCATGTTTTAGGGTTTTTGTTTTTTAATTTGAAGAAATTAAGTCTACTGGTTGTAGAATTCATTTTCAGTTTTATTCTTGGAGGAACTTGAATGATTTAAAAATTTGAAATTTTTTCAGTTAATTAATTTCACAAACTGTAGAATTAAAGTTTCAATCTTTTCTTTTTCTTGAAGAATTTTAAATTTGAAACTCTAGTGGAGTTCAGTTCAATCCAACTGCACTCAAATAGAAAGCCTTAATTTGTGATTTAACTAAGTGAAGATTGTTATTTAGAGGTTATTCTGATCCGGGTTTCTTTTTCTTCTTGTGTCTTGTGCTAGCTTGTGATTTTGAGGGAAATTGGAACGGGCTGGTAGGGAGGTTTATAATGAGTTGTGGTCGAGTGGGAATTGGGGTATGTAGTAGCTTTTTTATTTGTATATCAAGCAACAATGGAAAGTAGTGACAGTTTAATTTCTGCTCCTGTGGATGGGCTTGTTAGTGAGGGGGTTCCGAGACCCAAGCTTCTTCATGGGTAATTTTTCATTGTTTTCTTTGATTGAGAGTTTAAACTTGTTAAATATGTTGGATTCTGAATGATGTTATCTTGCAGGAGGACTAGTGGCCCTGCAAGGCGTTCCACAAAGGGGCAATGGACAGCTGAAGAGGTAATTGAGTATTCTTTCATGTTTAGTGGTTCGTGTTTACTCTTAGTATTTAGGTAGAAGAATAATTTTATGCCGTGGAGATTTTAATAAGGGAACTTGTTTGCATTTTTTATGATTGGATTAGTTCACAGAGAAACCTTACCCGTTATGATTTTCACTACTTTCTCTAGTCCAAAATGACATCTCATGGTGATGCTTAGGGTTTATTGTTTACCTGTTCCCATCATGCATAAGTTTCTTTTTCATTAATTTCTGTTTTCCCCTTCATAATTATAATCACCAATTCCCCAATTCTCAGTTTATTTCTGGCTATATGTACAGTAATGAGCAAGTCTTCATAATTATAATCACTAATTCCCCAATTCTCAGTTTATTTCTGCTTATATATACAGTAATGAGCAAATCTTATATGTGTTCAGGATGAGATTCTGCGCAAGGCTGTTCAGCGTTTCAAAGGAAAGAACTGGAAAAAAATTGGTATGGTTGTGAACTTATAAGTTTAATTCTGCTCTTTTTTTTCTTTTAAGTTTCTCATTTCATTATCTTTCCTTTAGAAGTTTATAAACTTTGTGCTTTGTTTTGGGCTTCAATTCTTTCTAGTTTTTGCTTTGGAAGGTTGATAGTTGGCAATGCACGTTCACATTGTTGTCTTTTATTTTTGTTGATGATCTACGATTATTTCCCCGGGGATGGGCTTAAAAGTATTCTACCTACCTTTAATAGGTTGGGAATCATTATGACATTTAAAGGATAAGAAGCAGAGGATGCACATCAACCCGTCAAGTTTTAGTTTTGATAATGGATCAATAGAAAAGACGATTTAGCTACTTAAAAAGTACCTTCTCAGCTAACTATAGTTTATCTAGGGTTTTGGTGCTGCCATTCAGAGGTTCGAATCCTTCTGTCCCAGAGTACAAGGAATTTCTCTACCTTAGGATAGTTAAAGATAATTTATTTTTGCAGTTTGGAACTATTGTAGAAAATCTTAATTTAAACTAACATTTAATTTTATGTTCTTTTAAATGCAGTCTTTCTTTTTGGGAGTTTTGGAATTACTAAGCTTCATTATTGAACTTGTCTGCATTTGTTACATGAAAACTGCCTTCATTTTGTTCTTTCTTGAGCCAGCTTTTAAAGCGAAACGCTTAAAAATTAAATCCTTTCATATAATTATTACGCTATGCCAGGTATTTTCGGTTTTCCTTTTACCATTGTCAACCTTTGAATTCAAATACAGTGACTCTTCCTCATCAGTGCTTCTGAAGGTCTAGATTGCAGATGCCTGAACCAACTTTCACAATATTCCATCAATTTTACTATAGTTGGTAATATGGTTAACTTTTTCAGACCATTTATTTGTTATTTTTTGCATCACCACATCCATCTTAAGCTTTTCATTTCAACAATGTTCTTTTATAGACATATTACCTCTTTATTGCCTGAAATTGTCATGCCGCATGACTGTTCTTACTGCTGTTTTCTAAAAAAAAAAATTCAATGTCATTTTTTGGAAGTTTTGGAATGCCATGGAGAAAATGCTTGTGTGATGAAGTTAATGGTATTGAATTGATTTGTGCTTAACAAGGCTGTAAATGGATCAATAGTGTCATGTGAGCAATGGGAATCTCCTGGGCTACATCTGTCAGGCACTGCCTGGCCTTATTTCACTGGAGCTATTCTCATTTTACAATCTTTTTTAGGTCTTTGTTGAATGTGATAAAACCATCTCAGCCAATTTAGTTTCACTTTTTAGCTGGTACTACATGCTCATCCTCATTTGTATTTGTAATACACAGCAAATATTGTCTAATCTGTAATATTGAACTTTATGTAGCTGAGTGTTTCAAGGACAGGACTGATGTACAATGTCTGCATAGGTGGCAGAAGGTCTTGAATCCTGAACTTGTTAAAGGTCCATGGTCAAAGGAGGTAGGTATACCATATGGTTGTTTCTGTTTATGTCAAACTCTGTTTTTTTTTTTCTTGCTACTTTCTATCTTGAAGATGATTTTTCATGATGATAAACTGACCTGTTCTGTTGTGAAATGTAAACAGGAGGATGAAATAATAATTGAATTGGTGAACAAATATGGACCAAAGAAGTGGTCCACAATCGCACAGCATTTGCCTGGACGTATTGGAAAGCAGTGCCGGGAAAGGTAAGAGTATAGAGCTACTTAGAAGCTGTATTCTTCTGCCCTTTTTAAAAGTTGCAATTATTTGCTGTCTCATATATAATCTTGTTTTATGGTTTAAATTTGTCCTGTATGTTGCTTCATTTGCACTAATGTTCACATAATTTAGGTGGCATAATCATCTTAATCCTTCAATAAACAAAGAGGCATGGACTCAGCAAGAGGAGCTGGCCTTGATTCGTGCACATCAGATTTATGGGAACAGATGGGCAGAGCTGACAAAGTTCTTGCCTGGAAGGTTTGTTCATTCCTTATTTGAAGAGACTCCCATTGTTGCATTTAACTTTATCCGGAGGTGTTTTTAGCTCTTTGGTTACTTGCATGTTTGGATGAACAAGCTTTTGAGTTATCTCCTTTCCATCTGCCTGCCTGCTGTTTAATTTACATTTCTACTTCTGTTAATTAGAAGTTCAACAGTGGTGTTAGAAGTGATCTTTACTAAATGTGAATTTGATTTATGTTGCGTGGTGAACAGGACAGACAATGCCATAAAAAATCACTGGAACAGTTCTGTAAAGAAGAAACTGGATTCTTATTTGGCATCAGGTCTGTTAGAACAGTTCCAAGCCTTTCCTCTTGTTGGACATCAAACTCTACCCGTGTCCTCGTCTTCCTCAAGGCTGCACTGTTCTGGAGATGATAATGCTCAGAGACGTTGTGCAGAAGCTGAAGATATATCAGAATGCAGTCAAGAGTCAACTATTGTTGGTTGCTCACAGTCTGCGAGTGACCTGGGTAATGCAGTTATTCATACGAGAGAAGAATTTCAGTTAGCTGAAGAATCTGGTCTCAGAAAGGAGCAAAGCTCCAGTCCAGCATCTTGTTCAGAACAATATTACATCCCTGAAATGCCTTGTGAATTGGGTGGCTCTTCCAATTTTCTCCAGCAAAATTTCTCTCATAACACTCTGACTTCCATGAGCAGTGATTATCAATTTGAATTACAGGAGCTACCTAACGTTTCCTCCCTAGAACTAAGGCAGGAATCATCAGGGTTGCCAACTCATTGCATAACTGCTAATGAAAGCCATGAACTGGTGAATGTTCCATTTCAAACTTCCATTGGCCTGAGTGCTCCTGCTTCCATGGGAAATATCACTGCAACTTCTGTGCCATCAGACCAGATATTCATATCTGATGATGAATGTTGCAGGATTCTATTTTCAGAGGCAGCAAATGGTGGAATTTTTTCCTCTGAAAATATTACAAAAGACTCGAGTGTGGTTGACTTAGGTGGTGGCATGGATTCTTCACTTCCTCAATCATCAAGCACCCAGATATCTGAAACAGAGAGAAGTGCTTCACAGTCATATTGTCCTCCGAGGTCTGCTGTTTTGGGAGCTTCATGCAGTCAATCATTTCTATCTGGTCCTTCACTATATTCTGCTGACAACAGTACACCACTTGTATATGATAGGGAACCCGATCAGTTAATGGTCCAATCATTCGGAACTCATGAACAACAGTTTATTACAAGCGTACATGACAGCTTTATCTATACCAATGATGCCATCAACTCCTCTTGTGATGATGGTACAGGCAACACAGAGCTGCAAGAGCAACCATATTTGAAGGAACTGTCAAAGCTAGTGCCCGTGAATGCTTTCCCTTCTGGTTCAGATACCATATCATCTTGTCCTGCAGATGAGCAACCAAATGTGCATGCAGGGGGTCTTTGCTATGAACCTCCTCGTTTCCCATGCTTGGATATACCTTTTCTCAGTTGTGATCTCATACAATCTGGAAGTGATATGCAACAAGAGTATAGTCCTCTTGGTATCCGCCAACTAATGATGTCTTCCATGAATTGCATTACTCCATTTAGGTTATGGGATTCACCATCGCGGGATGGTAGCCCTGATGCTGTTCTGAAAAGTGCTGCCAAGACTTTCACAGGTACACCATCCATCCTGAAGAAACGAAACCGTGATTTATTGTCACCCTTGTCAGAGAGAAGAGGTGACAAAAAGATTGAGATTGACATGGCATCCAATTTGAGCAAAGATTTTTCACGTTTGGATGTTATGTTTGACGAGAGTGAGATTCGCAACAGATCATCTCTGCTGTCTCCATCATCCGATCAAGAAAAGAACCATGAATCCTCAGGTGAAGATAAAGAAAATTTGGACCCTGCTTGTGAAGGTGCAGAAGAAAATACTGGTAATTCCGAGGACAATGTAAAGCAAGGGGTAGGTGATAGTGATGCAAGGTCCAAGGTTCATCCTGATGCTGGTGCTCAAACTGTGAGTTTTTTTATTTTATTTTGTATTACTGTAATTGGGAGTCGTTGGTTCTCTCTACTTGCATATTCCGTAGGACCACAGTCCTTGTTCATGGTTAGTTTGATGCTGCTTGCACATTATCTAAAATCTGCAGTCTGTTTACATGTGCTTTTCTTATTTGTTTTCCTTACCAATAATAATTCCCCTAGCTTTCTATCTTATTGGCATTTCTTAAATGTCTGTCTTTCCCTTCCTCCTTTTCATAGGTGAAACAGTCTTCTGAGGTCCCTGTTGAAGAAAACTCCGATGATCTGTTATTTTCTCCTAATCAACCTGGTTTTAAGGCAGACAGAACATTTGGTCCTAGCACTAGAACTCCCAGGAATTTTTACCGTAAAATTTTGAGCACTTTATCAGAGCAAGCCAGTGCTTCAGAATCATCGTCTGGAAATCCATGCATAATCATTAGTCCTACTGTTTGCATGGAGAAGAATCATGGAAGTCACATAGTTGAAAGCACATCAGCACAACCTATTCCTTCATCAGCACCCTCAGAGAACATGCCTGATAATTCTGGGAACAGTGCTGGCACTGAAAATTTTGGCATGTAAGTTTACCTGCATTTCTTTTATGATCCTTGTCGCCATACTGTTTAGACCGAGTAAAAAGCTGCTGCCATGTCAAATATTCTGGTCTCATTTTTATTTTATGGGAGAAGATGGTAATTCATGTTTGGGTTGGAACTTGACATTTCTTGCTAATTTCTGGCTTTATCCGTGATTAGACAGATATATGCCACTTCTTGTTTTTGCATTACCATGGTTCTTATTACAGGCTTGGTTGATGGCCTTTTTTTGTAGATTTGGTGATACTCCTTTCAGAAGGAGTTTTGAATCCCCTTCGGCATGGAAGTCACCTTGGTTCATTAATTCCTTTGTGCCAGGCCCAAGGATTGATACAGAAATATCCATTGAGGTAGATAACTTTCATTGATAAGTTAATTACCAAATATGTTTAGAGATTTTTCTTTTAAATATCTGGAATTTCTTTCCAGGATATTGGTTATTTTATGAGCCCCGGGGACAGAAGTTATGATGCCATTGCATTAATGAAGCAGTTAAGTGAGCACACTGCCCCTGCTTATGCTGATGCCTTGGAGGTTATGGGTAAAGACACTCCGGAGTCCATATTAAAAGAAAGGAGGCGCTCCAATGATCCCGATGGTGACATAGAGAATTGCTCCCATTTAGTTTCAAATGTTTCGGTATGACTGATTGTGCAGAACTTTCACAAAACATTTTTTATATCACCAAAGTGTTTAGTTGCCAAAATCCATCCAAGAATATTTTCACCTTTTTTTTTGTCCTGTGAATAATATTAATATGTCAGCTAAAAAGATTGTTTGGAACTTGTGCAGACCGAATGCCGGACCCTTGACTTTAGTGAATGTGGAACACCTGGGAAGAAAACAGAAAATGGGAAATCTTCAACAGCCATAAGCTTTTCAAGTCCCTCTTCGTATCTGCTGAAGAGTTGCAGATAGTGGTTGCCTTGGTCTGTCATTGTTTGTAGTTTATATTATACATACATATATATATGTATACTTGCTCTCATTTTTTTTGTTCCTCCTGTTGCTCGGTGCTTTTCAATTATAAATGATAAAGAGATCTTCCCTTGCACACGTTTATCGCTTCTTTGATTAAGATGATTGAATCTGTTGATATTTCAGTAGACTTTGTCTGCAAGCTATGGATGGACAGAGGGCAAGACTTGCAGTTTGATTACTTTGTAAGAATTTAGGTCTGGTTAACCCCTGGTAAGGGCTTAGGGCAACATAAGATCTGAGCAATTAAGTGGACAAAAGCATAGTGTGGAATATAAAGATCCGAGCTAACCCCAGTAAAAAGTTGAGAAACTATAGAATCATCGGCAGGATAGATGGTAAACTACAATAATTTCCTCCTTTCCTTGCATATAATCCTTTTAAAGAAAAGCTTTTCTGTAATTTTTCTTCATGTGCCTAATACATAATCTATATACCCAACTTCCCCCATCTTTGGTTTCTTCACCTTTTCAGGCTTGTTTCTTTTATCAGATTCAGTTAATGGAAAATAACTTCTCCCTTTACTTTGGGGCAGCTGGGCCATCCTGGATTTTGTACAAGAGACTTCGCTCGTAAAGTAAATCATTGCACCTGTGGTCTAACCAATTGGGAGAGAATGGATAGATTCCTTTTCAGGAGTGATTTCGAAGAACTTGGACATGGAAGACAAGGTGAGTGGTTTCAGGTTGAAAATAACTTAAAAAACTTGAGTACTCACTCCTGAAAATAGAAGCACATGGAGAAAGAATGCATGAAATTGTGAAATTAGAGGCATATTCCAATTACCGTTGTTTCTATGAAATTGTAGCAGCCAGCAAATACATGGACGCCATGGAATCCAACGGGTTGAAACTTGGGGAACACATGCATGATATTTCTACTTTCGAAAAGTAAATATGGAAAAATTATCCATCTAATTTTTTCTGTACTGGATTTATTTTGTTTAAGTTCTTTGATCGGCTAGGGGAGAAGAGGAAATGTTTGGCAATTTTTTTTAAAAGACTTCTTGAATTCTGATGAGATTGTTCGAGTTATTTGGGTGCAGCCATGAAGAAAAGGTTCATGGTTGCATTAACTTGCAAGGAAACCGACGACTAATGATGTGTTTGCCACCATATCGTTTTCAAATAGACCTGTTTCCCAATAGTTTTATCTCCATCACTTGTTTTTCTCTGAAGTTAATTGAAATTGTTATCAAGAAAACTTGGAAGCAATGGCGATGTTTTCATGAAGAAGAGGTAAATACCACTGCCAAAAAGAATAAGTTAATCCAACATCATGAAATTTACTCAGTCATAGGATGTTCATTAAGAGTGGAGGTAATTTTTCTGGATAATTTACTCCACGCAATGACGAAAATTATAGAGCAAATTCATGGGGCAAATTGCTGGCCAAAATCTAGGGTGGTGGTGCAAAGAGGTGATAGCATGGGTGGCTCTGCATAATATACTTCAGAAGGGTTTGGCGGGTCGGTCTGTTTTAAATGCATTCGGAGAAGGAAACATTGGGAGCACCTTTTGATTCGTGACTTGACGTTTTGTTCGATTCGGAAAGACCAAACTTTTAGTTAATCTGCTGTTGCAAATTGTGGTGACTTCGGAGAACTGGGATGCCATTCACAAATAACAAGATAATCAGAAGCTTCTATCTGTTCGAGGATGATAAAAGAATCTGTTAATTCCTGAGTTTTATAAAATTTCACCACCGTTCATAGATGGTTTTTTGTTGAGGGTTTATAGCCCTTATGTTATTACAGCAACGCCATGTTAAAATTTTTTGCTTTATATCATTTTTTTTATTTTTTTTTTTATTTTAGATCATTTTAATATGCTAATATTAAAAATAAAAAATAAAAAATAAAAAGCCGCATGAAAACACGTAGCTTAATAATGTAAACGATAATTACTTGGCTGTAATTGCTATGTTTAGCACAAGCCCTCAAAAACTATACTTGCAAGCCCTTACCAGTTGTCAACTGAAGAATTTTCTTGGTAACAAACACACATTTGAAGACTTCAGTCTAAAAGCTCCTCCTTTGTTAAGTTTGAACTTGTATTTCTTATTAATCTGTCACATTTCATTGAGGAGAACATAGACACAAAACACATGCCAGGAGGCCAAAAAAGAAGACAAAATAAATCTTTACTTGTATTTCAAGTAAGGGAGGGAGGCTAGATAAAGGTGCATCGATTAAAGAATGCACCTGTAATTATGGTTATTCGAAGAACTTTTTCTTATGGAAAGGTTTTCATTTTTCCCATTTTATGTAGGCACTACAATTATTGTGGCAAAACAGCAAAAAAAAAAAAAAAACAGACAATCAACCAATTTGATATGGCAGAGAGAGGTTTATGAAAATAGAGTGCCTGATTGTTGCTTCTACACAACTCGCTTAACAGCTGCATGCATAGCATCTGCAAGATGAGGGACTGTCTTAGAGCTCAAACCAGCCATGCTAATCCGCCTGCACAAGATCCATACATTCCCGATTAGAAATATTCAATACCGCTGTGAAAATTCAACCTAGAACCATAAGCGCATGCTGCCGTAGCAGGGGACCTGAAAACCAGGTCTGAATGCATCTCTGGACCACATTAACACCATATTCCAGAGAGGGAAAAGTTTGAGGGAGAAAAAAGAGTAAAGGGTATATCTTTTGTTTGGTGAGATGGAAAAGCAGAAGGATGGATGGTATGAGGGAATCATCCCTTTTCATCCAAGACGTAAACAGGGTAGGTAACTTATGTAAAGATAATCATCAGTGTTCAATTTTAACAGGTTTAATTTCTATTATTACAGCATCAATACTCCACCTATAACTACAAGGGGGTAGAGATGACCAACTAAAGCATGCCTTATTTCCATCTTAATCCTTCCTACTAAGCATACTTTTTTCCTAATCCTCCAAGTTCTTGACCACTCCTGCCAAATAAATTGATAGAAATACACAACATTTTCTTTACGGGGTAAACTACGGGTTTTGTTTCAAATGCGCATCAGCATCTTTTCCAAACACCAACCGAGCTTTCAATGTGCACCGTACATATTTAAACCAGCAAAAGATTTTGAACAGATTTCTCCCAAAATGAGAGCTATAAAGTATTAGTGTGACATAACATATCAGATGCGGGCTTGGTTTGTTCTTTAATATACAAGAATAACACAGGTGACTGTAAGGAATAGAGCTTATTACCCATCTGATGTCATGTAGATGTGGTACTCTTTAGTCATGAAAGCAACTTGCTTAGTGTTCAGTCCAGTGAATGTAAACATTCCAATTTGTTTAACAATGTGACTCCAGTCACCGGGTGTCCCTGCAAAACAGGATGAAGATAAAAATATAGAAATTAAAATTCCAGCCAAGGGTATGGAATAATAAAACCACCAAAGCACCCATAACCCCCCAAGATCCATCACAGAAAATTATGACAGAAATAAGAAAACCACTAGAAGAACAAGGGAGGTAGAAGAAACACATTAAGTGACTAGCAAACAGAGAAGAGAAACTCAAGAGTGGCTCACCTCTAGCATGCAAGGCTTCAAAGAGTTTCTGGCGCATGCTGATTATACGGTCAGCCATAGCCTTCAACTCGATTGTCCACTCATTGTACAAATCCCTGCGTGCAAAGCAGAAAGAATTTGAAACAGAATATATGAACATGAAATCCACCCCACCTGGCTGTGGAAAAATGTTATTTCACTTCTAAGATGGAAGGAAAGAATAAGAAGTCCAGTGCAACTAGTGTCATTTGAGTTCATACATTTTTCCAATAGAAACAAAATTAGAAATCCGTGTTTTCTTTCCTTTCCAGATGGTACAGGAAGGGTAGTCAGTTTATGTAATTACCTGTCCTTTAGAATAGCAGCCACAATAGATGCACCATGAATAGGTGGGTTTGAATACATGGGTCTAATCACAAGTTTCAACTGGCTTTCAACCCTGCCTGCAACATCAGCTGTCTTGCAAACCTGTAAAGAAATGAATGCTGTGAGAAAGACAAGTCCGAGCTTGATAAAATCATGGGCTTTCCAGCACTCCACTAACATGAAGAATCCTCACTGATATTAGCGGAACTATAAATTTGTTTGATTTAAGAAAAATGTATCAGACAGAAGAATTTAGAGTACTTTTTTCAATTAACTAACACATGCTCAGAATATGTCATTGGGTTTCAGTCATACAATGCTCAAAGCACCAATGCGCTCCCCATATAGCCCCATGTTCTTTGCATAACTCTGAGCTAGAAGAAGTTCACCACCATCAGCAACAAACATGCGAACAGGCTGTGCATCAGCATCCAGACTTCCGCTTGCAAAACCCTGGGGTGCCAAATAAAACAAGTTAGATTGATATGAGATGATGCCAAGCATCATTTTCTATTGTTTTTGACAAAATCCTCGTGGGGAAGGAATCCAAAACTTCTGTTGTTGCAAAAGAAGCAGCCGACCTGATAAGCACTATCAAAGAAAGGCATCAACCCTTTTGACCTCATCAACTTCCTGATCTGCTCCCACTGCTGAAAAGTTGGATCAACGCCCGTGGGGTTATGAGCACAGGCATGAAGAAGAACAATAGCTCCAGATGGGGCAGAATTAAGGTCTTCCACGAGGCCTATTAGCCACAGTAAAAAATGAACAGAACATTACCACACATAAAAATAACAGTTAAATAAATTAAGACTAACAATTCCTCTACAAGATACGCAGGTAAGAAGAATGAGAAAAACTACTCACAAACATTATTTAAGGAACATTTAATTAAATCCATTAAGCATCATGCAGCTGAATGGGAGAAATTGAGTGCAACACAAAGTATTCCATGGCAGATATTTATTCGGAGAAAGTAAGCACCCATTCATTGTTGGAAATCTAGAATTGTACAAAAAAGGAACAGCAAAATCAAATGAATAAATGGTTGCCGGCTTATATGGAGGAAGATTCCAAACCTTGGAAATTCAGCCCACGTGTTGCTGGATCATAATAGCGGTAAGTTTTGACAGATAACCCTGCCAAAGTGAAAATTTTAGGGTGGTTTCCCCATGTTGGCTGGGGAATGTATATTGTCCGCTGCAGACAAAATGACAATAAAAACAAAATGAATTCATCTTCCTACCGCTAATAATGATCCAAAAATGGTTAAATGAGAAAGAGCTTTACTTGATGATGGTGTTTTGCCAGAAATTCAGCTCCAACACGCAATGAACCAGTGCCAGACAAGCATTGAACTGTTGTAACCCTGTTCTCTTGAATTGCAGGGCTATTTCCAATGGGGAAAAAAAGAGAGAACAGAAAACAAGCAATTAGGAACAACCTCAGCTTATAATAATAAAGCACATGAAGGACGCAAATAGCAAAATCCAAAACCAGAAAAGGGCGATCAATACCAGTTGGCACCAAACATAAGCTTAGCACTCAATTTATTGAATTCTGCCAATCCAGTAATAGGAAGATACTCCTTAACTCGCGACCTATACAGAAGTCAGTAAATAGAAGATCAACCACAACATTGCATCCATGTTAGACTTGCGATGTCCAAGAAACAACAATTAGAGAAAAATCTCACCTGTCATTAACAAGCAGCTGCTCAGCTTTTCTCACTACATTCAAAACAAGAGGCTTTCCTTCCTGTTAACAATCACAAAAATCGTAAAATCTGGCAACATGAGCCTAAACCCACTTAATTACAACAAGGGTTTTATCTTATACATACGCATAACAACATCTTTGCTAGAAAAGTTTCAATATTTATCACGATCCAACAAAAAAGTACCACTAAAATAACACAACTTAATCCAAAAAGAAAAAAGAAACTTACTTCAGTTCTATAAGCGCCAACACCCAAATTGAGCTTAACAGGACTGGGATCTTTGTTATAAGCAACAGTCACCTATAATTATTCATCACCAGAAAAAAAAAATCATAAATAAATAAACAAAGCGGCAATCTTTCGATCTCCCCAAGACATAACCAATCAAAATATGACAGCTGGGCAAAAACAAAGAGAGGGTTCCATTTGATCACTTACACCGAGGATGGGGTCTTCAGGACCGCGAACAACATGGGAGAAAACAGAGTTGCTGTCAGAACCTGAGGTAGGAAAAGCCGAAATGCTGTCGTTCTGAGGGTCCATTTCAACGCCAACAAGGTGTCTTGCTAATACGCTAATTCTGCGATCACTAGAAGAAGATGGTGATGTCAATTCTGGGTTCATTTTGCTTTGTAGTTTTTGTCGAAAAATTCTTTGGCTTTCTTGATTTGGCTTCTTGAAATTCCTGATTTCGAAGTGTTCTGTTCTGGGATCCTGTCTTCTAGTAAGAGAGAGATATGAGAAAGCTTCTTATAGCTTACGCGGCGAAAGATGAAGGTAGTTGTTTCTCATCTTTCTTCTTTGAACGGACAAATTTTCTAATAAAAACAAAAAAAGAAAAGAAAAGAAAATAGCTGTCATTAAAAGATCATCAAAGCCCTCGAAGTTTAAATTACTTCAATTACAGCATCTGTTTGTGGTTATCTAATCAAATCAAAGGATAGATGCTAAAATGATTTTTATATATATATAAATGCATAGTTTAAATATAAATGGATTACCTAAAATATAATTAAAATAAGGATTATTTTTCTTATAAGAAAATAATCTAAGAATATCTTAACTATTAGATTAACAAAACGATATAATAATGGATAATAATAATAATAATAATATGTCTTAGTATAAATAAAGTCCTCTTATCAAAATATAATTATATTTTTTAGATTAAAAATAATTACATGATGGACGCGTGACAAAATAATTGATTTTAGATTTTAA
>Ga0325411_1005274_pt1 | contig 14371 bp, 10 predicted proteins | sample PopdelMetagenome_13_FD_206181 | JGI IMG/M metagenome (GOLD analysis project Ga0325411, IMG submission 206181) | Populus deltoides microbial communities from Bellville, Georgia, United States - Xylem-PdIQD-R4 | ecosystem: Host-associated > Plants > Phyllosphere > Stem > Wood/Secondary xylem... | reverse complement strand
TTGACCTGTACTGCACTTGAAATCTGTGTTAATTCATTCAAGAACATATTTCATTGTTATGATTTTGGTTATTCTTTAGCCTTAGAGTTCAAGACTTTTTAATCATGTTTATGATTTTCAGTTAGATCATGATGTTTATGATTGTTTTCTTTAATTTTCTTTCAGACAAGTGCTTCTTTGAAATTCACGGTATTGAATCCAAAGGGGCGAATTTGGACTCTGGTGGCTGGAGGAGGTGCAAGTGTCATCTATGCTGATACGGTATGGCTATCGATGTTTGGTTACAGGATTGCCAGAAACCCTACCAAATTTTTTTTTTCTTTGCATTGACCTCTTATATCAATTAATTTTTGCTGATCAGGTAGGAGATCTTGGCTATGCTTCCGAGCTTGGGAACTATGCAGAGTATAGTGGAGCTCCCAATGAAGAGGAGGTCTTGCGGTATGCCAGAGTTGTAATTGATGTAAGGACCTTTTCTCTCCACTCTTTAGGTGTCATGTTACTGTTTTACATCACTAGCGTGAACTGCCATTTTCATAGTTGACCACCTCATACTGTTTTAATTTACTGTTTTTTCTGAAAACAAAGCATAAAAATGCTCTGGGATAGTTGCTTAGTTCCTTTTTGAATTCTTTTAATAAATTGATGCTTACCAATCTTAAAAGAAAGATTTGGAGGGTATTTTCCGATGCCCATATACCCTCAGATGTGTGTTCTGTATTTCATCTTGGCTGTACAAATAATCTCATGACATCTCAATAGTGTGCGACTGCTGATCCTGATGGCCATAAGAGAGCCCTTGTAATTGGTGGAGGAATTGCAAACTTTACTGATGTTGCTGCTACATTTAATGGCATAATTCGAACCCTGAAGGAGAAGGTGAGTTAGTCTGGCTATCATTATCTTATCTTCATTCTTCTTTTATTCCCAAGTTTAATGGCAACACCAATGCAGTGCCAAATTGCCTTGCGTTTACTTAAGAGTTCCAAAACTTCGGTTGCGTTACAATTGAAATTCAAACCTTCTTCGACAAACGCAAATTTTTTATTGTGAAATCTCAACCTTGTAACTGCAAATTCCAGACATTTTCATTTAAAATCTAAAATCTGTCTGTAACTCACAAATCTTTTAAACATAATATTTTTCTCACCAATGGAGAACATAAAGAATGTCTGGACTTGTGTTTTGGTTTGTATGATAAACAGGGTTTGAACTGAACTGCTGTGGGTCTTTTTAAAATCTCCTTGTTCGAATGTACTGTTGATAATCGAGTATGGTATTCATTTATCAGGAATCGAAGCTGAAAGCAGCAAGGATGAGCATATATGTGAGGAGAGGAGGTCCTAATTACCATAGGGGCCTTGCAAAAATGAGGGCACTTGGAGAGGAGATTGGAATCCCAATTGAGGTACCGATGTGTGGGAAATCTCAATGGCCTTTTCCTTCAGTGCATGTAAAAAAATAGTGCAGCATCACAAACAACACTAACAACTGACAGTCGTTCTTGTTTCTATGTCGTCTCATAGGTTTACGGGCCGGAGGCAACCATGACTGGCATATGCAAACAGGCAATCGAATGCATCACCGCAGCTGCATAAGTCATCAACTCTAGGAATCAATCTGTATTTTGCCTGCAGTTTCTTACACCAAGTTTCGAGTTTGCCTCATATCATAGCACCATTTTCTTTCTACTAGAAATCCCATTATAGAAAGGTAGCTATAATAGACCAGGTAAAGCTTACCAAAATGAAAATGTAATCTCTGACCTGATGTTGGTTCTGATTCCATAATAAAGAGCTGCTTATTTCTGTGTTTGCTATCGATCCTCTGTTGTTGTGGGAGCGTTGTTGAATAAGCTGTTGATCAAGGGCTGCCTCATTTCATTAATTTTCCGTGAAGACTGTTAGAATTTGTTTATGAGAATCTGCCTTATTTTAAGAAGATAGAGATAAGTGCAGAAAAGAGTTTGAATCAATCTTCAATGTTATTGTTTTCATAACAGATTCTGCCACAAGATTTGCTGTAAATTCTATTATTTGAAGTCTATTGATCTCTCATATTTGTTTAGAGTTTTTTTTTTATTGTTATATTGTTTGTAAGCCTTTAAATAAGCATTCTCAATTAATTAAACGTGTTGATGTTTTTATTCAACTCTGCTCTTTAGAATTTCCTCCTCTTCTCGAAACATTGTTACTTGTTAACTTAGATTTCTATAAGTGGTATCATAACTTATATCTTATGGGTTGTGAGGCAAGTATTCTGAGTGCTAAATACAGTAAGGGTGAGTGTAAACACTAGTAATTTATTCTTTCTTTAGGTTCTATGTCTACTTTAAGTAATACTACATCTGCAATTTCAGTGTTCAATGGTGAAGACTATCATATTTGGGCTGTTAAGATGAGGTTTTATCTAAGATCTCAAGGCTTATGGAATGTTGTAGTGTCTGAATCTGATCCACCACCATTGACAACAAATCCCATAATTACTCATATGAAAGCATATGAAGAAGAAAAACTTAGGACAAAGCCATCACTTGCCTATATTCTGGACTTACAGATCATATTTTCATCAAAATAATGAACCTGAAAACACCAAAACAAGTATGGGACAAGCTTCAAGGTGAATTTGAAGGCAGCAACAAAGTCAAAACTGTTAGGCTCCTTGCATTGAAAAGAGAATTTGAGTTGATGAAAATCTGTCAAAGATTTTTCTAACAGATTAATGGATGTTGTAAATCAAATGAGACTTATTGACAAAACATTTATAGATCATAACGTGGTAGAAAAACTTAAGGTGGTTGTACCTCAAAAGTTTAAAGCCAAGATCTCTGCAATAGAAGAGTCTCGTGATTTGCAAAATCTCACCATTGCAAAGTTAATTAGCAAAGTTCATGTACAAGAGCAAAGGGTACAAATGAGAGACGATGAGGTTGTTAAAGGTGTTTTCTAAGCAAACAACAAAGGAAAGAGTATTGGTAACCTTCCAAGAAAGAAACCTATCAAGTTTTCTAAGGGAAAGCAAGTATATCTTTAAAAAGGCAAATTTTTTCACCATGCTCTTATTGCAGAAGAACCAACCATGTTGAGAAAGATTGTTGGTTTAAGGGTAAACCCTCTCTCCAGTGTATGTTCTGTAATAATCTTGGTCATAGTAAGAAATATTGTAGAATCAAGAAAAAACAATCTCAACAGCAAATACAACAACAAGCTAATGTGTCTGAAGAAGACAAAGATGATGAGGAGCATTTGTTTATGGCATCATAAGTTAGCAACACTTTTGAACTGAATACATGACTCATTGACAGTGGCTACACTAGTCACATGACCAAGTTTTTGTCAATTTTTTCCTCTATTGACAGATCAGTTCAACCAAAGGTTAAGTTGGGAAATGGAGATATTGTGCAGGCTAAAAGAACAAGCACTATTGATGTCAGCACCAATAAAGGTACTAAAACCATCACAAATGTTCTTTACATTCCAGAACTAGATCAAAATCTCCTTAGTGTTGCATAGATGCTAAAAAATGGTTATGCATTCTCTTTTAAGGAGAGATTCTACTTTATCACTGATACACATGATTAAGAGATAGCAAAAATTCAAATGGATGGTAATAGCTTCTATTTGAAGCTTGATACAGTTGAAGGGCATGTCTTTAGTGCCAAGGTTGTTGAGAGTATTATTTGGCACAAAAGATATGGTCATTTCAACTTGAATTCTTTAAAGTTCATATATGATGTTGGTATGGTAGATGATATGCTTGAAATCCATATTAGTGCCCAAACTTGTGAAAGCTGTGAACTTAAGAAGCAACATCGACAATCATTTCCTTAAAGTATATCCAAAAGAGCAACTCACAAGCCGGAGTTAGTCCATTCAAACATCTGTGGACCAATGAACATAGTCTCATTGAGCAATAATGATGTGTATTTTATATTGTTCATTGATGATTTTAGTAGAATGACTTGGGTTTATTTTCTGAAAACCAAGTCACAAACATTTTCTATATTTAGAAACTTCAAGAAAATGGCTGAAACACAGAGTGATAAAAAAATCAAGGTGCTTAGAACTGATAACAGAAGAGAGTATACTTCTAAAGAGTTCAATGTCTTTTATCAAGAAGCTAGGATTGTACACCTACTGACAGTTCCATACTTGCCACAGCAGAATAGAGTTTCTGAAAGGAAGAATAGGACTATGATGGAGATGTCCAGATGTATTTTGTTTGAAAAAAAGTTACCAAGGTTTCTATGGGCTGAAGCAGTCAACACTTCAGTGTACCTGCTTAACAGACTACAAACTAAGTTTGTTCAAAGCAAAACATCATTGGAAGCATGGTCTAGTGTCCAACCTACTACCAAACGCCTCAAAGTGTTTGGATCATTGTGTTACTTTCATGTGTCATCTGTCAAGAGAGGCAAACTTAATGAAAGAGCTGAGAAAGGAATTTTTGTTGGATATGCGTCAGAATCTAAAGGTTACAGAATCTACAATCCGAATGGAGCTAAAATTCATATTAGCAAAGATGTGCATTTTGATGAGAATTCTTGCAGGAATTGGGACATAAAGAAAGTTGATCAGACTACTACAGCTACTCTTGAACCAGTAGTAGAAAGATTTGGTGTTGAAGATCGACTAGATATTGAAGCAACTTCAAATTCACAAATACTTAAAGTAAAGCCACTATCTGATGTATATGAAAGATGTAATCTTGTACATGTTGAGCCTACAAGCTACACTGAAGCTGCAAGATTTCCAACTTGGATTGATGCTATGAAATCAAAATTTGATTCTATTGAAAGAAATGGAACTTGGAGATTAACAGAACTTTCTAAGGGTAAGAAGAAAATTGGTGTGAAGTAGCTCTTCAAAACCAAATTCAATCTAGATGATTCAATTTTCAAGCACAAGACTAGATTAGTTGTTAAAGGCTTTGCTCAAATTATTGAAGTGGATTATGGTGATACTTTTGCATCAATAGCTAGGCATGACACTATAAGACTTCTGCTTACACTTGCGGGTCAAAAGGAATGGAAAGTTTATCATTTAGATGTCAAGTTTGCCTTTCTAAATGGAATACTCCTTGAAGAAATCTATGTTCAACAACCAAAAGGCTTTGAAGTTGCTGGTCATGAACACAAAGTATACAAGCTATACAAGGCTCTCTATGACTTGAAGCAAGCACCAAGGGCCTGGTACAGCAGAATTGATACTCATTTGATTCAACTGGGATTTAATAGAAGTGAAAATGAAACTACCTTGTATCTGAAACAAAATGAAGATGGTCTACAGCTGGTAATATCACTTTATGTTGATGACATGCTAGTGACTAAAAGTAATGTAAAATTGCTGGCAGAGTTCAAAAGAGAAATGCAAGATGTTTTTGAATTGTCTGATCTTGGCATCATGAACTACTTTTTTGGAATGGAAATACATTAATGCAATTCAGGTATCTTTGTCTCACAGAGGAAATATGTTGTTGATATACTCAAGAAATTCAAGTTTGAATCATGCAAAGAAGTAGCAACTCCATTGGCACTAAATGAGAAGATTTCAAAAAATAATGGTGAGAAACTTGAGGAACCCTCTGCAAATAGAAGCCTAATAGGTAGCCTACTATACTTAACAGCAACCAAACCTTACTTGATGTTTCCAGCTGTTTTGCTTTCAAGGTTCATGAGCTCACCTAGTAATGTTTATATGGGAGTTGCCAAGAGGGTGATGAAGTATATTAGAGGGACAACTGACTTTGACATCTAGTACTCTAAGACAAGAGGAGTTACATTGAATGGATATGCAGACAGTGACTGGGCAGGGAGTGTTGTTGATATGAAAAGCATTTCTGGATATATTTTCACAATTGGTTCAAGTGCGGTCTGTTGGAATACAAAAAAGCAAGAAGTGGTGGCGCAATCAACAGCTGAAGTAGAGTATATCGCCTTAGCAGCTGCTGCAAATCAAGCTATATGGTTTAAAGAGGTTGCTTGCCGATCTGGGCCAAGAACAAAACTCACCAACTGAGCTTTATTGTGATAACAAGTCTGTCATTGCCATTGCTCAAAATCAAGTTCAACATGGCAGGACCAAACACATCAATGTAAAATTTCACTCCATAAGAGACGCTGAGAAGAATTTACTTGTAAAGGTTCATTACTATCTAACTGATATTCAACTTACTGATATAATGACTAAAGCACTTCCTAAATCAAGGCTATAATTTCTAAGGATGAAACTTGGTTTGTCTAAGGCAAATCTTAAAAAGGAGTGTTGGAATTTGTTTATGAGAACCTGCCTTAAAAATAGAAGATAGAGATAAGTGCATAAAAAAGTTTGAATTAGTCTTCATTGTTATTGTTTTTATAACAGATTCTGCCGCAAAATTAGCTGTAAATTATGTTATTTGAAGTCTAATAATCTCTCATGTTTGTTGAGAGTTTTTTTTTTATTGTCAGGTTGTTTTGTAAGCCTTTAAATAGGCATTCTCAATTAATTAAATGTATTGATCTTTTTATTCAACTCTGCTCTTTACAATTTCCTACTCTTCTCAAAACAGTGTTACTTGTTAACTTAGATTTCTATCAAAGACAAGTGTTAATGTTGGAGTGAATAGCTACTGAACTGTTTATACACTAAAGACTTCTTGTACATAAAAAGAAATGACCAATATGTGATGTGCAGAAGAAATGTAATCGGGACTGATTGTTCTACGCTTCTAGAGAATTTATAGTAGCGATTGATTTTGAAAGTATTTTTTTCTTATAAATATATTAAAATAAATTATTTTTTATTGTTAAAAAATATTTTTAATATCAGCATATTAAAAAAATTAATATATTAAAAAAATTATTTTGAAACAAATAAAAAAATTTCAAAAATATTTTTAAACACAAAAATAAACAAACTCAAAATAGACTTGTTCATGGGCTTGAGCTGGCTCTGGTCATGTCTTGATTAAATCTGTTAGGCTCAGTCTTTCAGGCCAATAATTGAGCTAGAGACTGGATCGAGATAGGCCTGTGATGTTTGGGTGAGAGCAAGATTGGTACAAACAACTTCTGAATTAAGAAGTAAAAGAACTGAACTGAACTGAGAGCAAGTAAAAGAGCTCAAAATATCATGTCATTAACATTCAAGAAAATCCTCACACATGCATGCATGCATGTATGTGCCTTTGTTTTAGGGACAAATCTAGAATACACTGTTTAAAAGGACCAAATTGTAATATTTTCATTTTAGAGTGACCCATTAAATTAGAGCTTATTTGAGAACTTCAAAGAATAAAGGAGATTTTGTAATTTTCATAAGCTTTAGATTTGTTCTTACTTGGTATGACTACATCATGTAATTAAAATAATTTAATAATATCTCCTTATGTGTTTTATTTTATTAGAACAATAACGATTTTCTTTGCAACTGGATAATAATTAATACACCCTCAGTAGATATCCATTCAAATCCTAAAACAAAAAAAGTTGATAGGATCACGGTTAGGATTAGGGTCACAATTAGAGTCAAGATTAACTAAATCAGGCCTAGATCAATCAGGTTAATTTAGGTTTTTTATCGAGTTAGTCAAAAAAAAATTTATTTTTTCTTCAATTAAGATTTCAAATTAACCCACCAGATCAAACCAATTTTTATATTTTAATTTTTTACCTCATAAGAGATGAATATTGTTAACTCAATCCGATCTATACCCAAACATGATTGAAAATATATATTAGTATATTTATAGTTTTTCATTTAAAACACACACACACACACACACACACACACACACATATATATATATATATATGAATAATATTTATAATTCCATTATTGACTGCAAACCACTCAAATAAGTATTTTTTTTTTAATTTTATTTTGTGTTCACTAATAAGTATTACTTGGATACAAAACTCAATTAATCGGTTATATTCAAACTCCTTATCTAGAAAATAATAAATATGTTATAGTTTATAGTTCATAGACATATGTTGGAGTGGAAAGCTCCTACGAAAAAAAGATATTAAAAAAAATTATTAATATTCATTGAATGGTTAAGATTTGTTAGGTCGTTAGGTTTTCTTAGGTGTTTTAAGGTCTATTATAAAATTATAAATATATGTTTTGTAACTATATTTCCACATAGTAAAAAATTAAAGCTCTTTACTTGTGTATGTGTTTTATATATTTTTTTAATTTTTTTCTTTTAAAATATTCATTAATAATTGCTATAAATTTTTGACAACAAAATAGAATATAAATATTTATTGTGGAGAGGAGTATAAATATGGATATATTAAAAATCCCAAGGCATGGGTACTTTACACGATAAAGTCTTAAGAGTTTGGTTTGAATCTAGAAGATTATGGTAATTAATTCAGATATATATATATATATATATATATATATTGATAATTGGGGTGTCCGGACTAACTTACACGTACCACAATTAATCTTCGGATTCACTGAACACCCTGCAAGCCTAATAGACAAGTAAAATACCACGAGGTGACAAGCATATACGCTGAGACTCGAATTCAAGAGACAGAAGCAAGGAAACCTTGCCAAGACCGCTGGGCGAAGATATATTAAAAAAGTTATATAGTGGTTGTGCTTGGTTTTAGAAAACACTACACAGGTTGCTTGTGATTTGTTGCTGCTCTACTTTTAACGTGTAAAAGAAGTTTCGTTGATACAGTTGTTGAGCATAGATACAGAAAAAATATGCATTCAACGAAGAAAATAATTTAATAAATAAATAAATTAAAATTCACTCTTGTTTTTTATATATTAAAATATATTAGATAGATGAATGTCAATCCAGGTTCATCCTAAAAACAAGCTCTACATCATGGATTTGACTTGGTTTAATTATTTTGTTTTTTTAATTATTTTTTTAATTAATTACATGATAATAAAGATATGTGCTTGTATATTAGTTATTGTATTTTTTTAAAAAAATAGGTTGTTTTAAAAGAATGTTTGCTTAGAAAATAAAACAATTATAATCTTATTCAAATAAGAACTAAAATTTTAATGGTATTTCAAAAAACAATAAATCAAATATATTTTTAATTAAATTAAAAAGTTTATAAAGAAATATGCATATGATATATATTTAATAATGTAATTTTTAATGAGATAAACTTAAAATAAAAGGGCAAAAAAATTCAGACGCATGGTGGTTGTATTTTTGCCTAAAAAATTCATTTTAAACTTATTTCCACCTCAAAAACTTAATAAATTACATGATTAAATAATTCTTTTACAACTCTGATATATTTTTTTAGACAAGATAAAAGTTTAGAGAGACTTTAATGGAACTTTTTTCATTGAGTGAGAAAAAAGTGAAGTATCAATTGAGAAATCCCTCTAATACATAAGAGATAAATTCACGTATGAAGCGTAATTAAGAACATAGAGAGCTGTTTTTATCGGAATAAACCCCAGTTTCTTGACCCGAAAGGAATTAAATAAAATGATGCCATGGAGATATAACTACATAATCCTAAGGGGATGGATTCCTAAGCCCGATCTATAGAGGTGATAGAAGAGACAATTACGAGGGAAAGTAGAAAGGATCATGAATTTCCTGTGACAAATCTTGGTGTCAGCCATGGTATGATCTCTGCAGGATCATGACTCTATGAGCATGTGGGTTTCTCATGCACGAGTCTTGTGTGTGTCGTCGTCTCCGATTTGATTCTCAGTACACAGCAGAGACTTTTGCAATTGTAAGGCCTCTGCACTGCCACCTTCACGTGCACATCCACGAGCACACATCAAGCGGTTACTCTCTCTCGAGACCTCACCTCACCAGCCTTGCTAGCACCTTCCCTAACTTGACAATTTTCTTACACGCTTATTGTTCTTGTTAGATATCCCAGTCATCTTGTAGTATCAACCATGGTTTCTGAACTTGATCCGGGTTCTACCTGATGTAAGGCCTGGTTCCTTTATATCAAAATTGATTTTTTTTTTTTTTGTTTTCAAAATGTGGTTAACCAATAATATTCTCTTCCACTAGGTGTAGTAAAGTGATTTTCTTTTTTTTTTTTTCTTCTCAAATTCAGTGACTAAAATATAAATAAAATAAAATCATGTATAATTTTCAAAATAAAAGGATCAATAATGAATTTGAACAAAATATTAAAGCTAAAAGGCACTGACCATTTTTATATAAAAAAAAGGGGGGTTGCCTGAGTTTAATTTTGGTCTCTTAATTTTTTATTTTTCACAAATAATAAAACTAAATTATTTTTTATAAAATCAAGAATCAACTCAATATCAAGATATTTTTTAAAATTATGATAATCTGAAATAAAACAACACGAACCAGATTATCGACTCTAATCACTAATTAATGCAATGTGGAAGGGTTTAATTGGAAGAAAAAAAAAGCCTGATAGCTGGACTGAAAAAAAAAGAGGAAAAAAGGATTGAAAAAGAAGAATATTTTCTCATTAATTAAAAGGATATCATTTCACCTCACATTTTTATTCCGGTCCTCTTATATTTAATTCTTCATAAACAATTAGATCAAATCCTTCTCTACAAAATCAAGAACCAAGTCGAGGTATTTTTTAAGACGGTAAAAACATGAAGTAGTGATCAAACTTAGAAAACACTACACAGGTTGCTTGTGATTTCCCGCATGCTCTACTTTTAACGTGTAAAAGAAGTTTCGTTGATACAGATTCATTGTTGTTGACCGTAGATACAAAAAAAAAATGTATTTAATGAAGAAAAGTATTTAAAAAATAAATAAATTAAAATTCATTTATTTTTTTTATTATTGTTTTTATATATTGAAATATATTAGATAAATAGATGTCAACCCGGATTGATCCATAAAAAAAATAAGTTCTAAATCATGAATTTGACTTGATTTAATTACTTTGTTTTTTTTTTATTATCTTTCAATTGATTACATAATAATAAAGATAAGTGCTTGCATACTAGTTATCAATTTTTTTAAAAAAAAATAGGTTGTTTTAAAAAAATGTTTGCTTAGAAAAAAAAACAATTATAATCTTATTCAAATAAGAACTAAAAATTCAAATAAGAACTAAAATTTTAATGGTATTTCAAAAAACAATAAATCAAATATATTTTTATTCAAATTAAAAATTTGATAAAGAAATATGCATATAATATATATTTAGTCATGTAATTTTTAATGAGATAAACTTAAAATAAAAAGGCAAAAAAATTCAGACGCATGATGGTGCCATTTTTGCGTAAAGAATTCATTTTAAACTTATTTTTACCTAAAAAACATAATAAATACACCTAGAACCTCCCCAAAAATCATAATTAGTATATCCGGACCGGCCCGGTGGGTCGACCAGTTGGCTGGACCGGTCCGGGTTTGCCAAAAGACCGGCTGGTGCAACAGCCTGGCCAAACCCGGTCAACCCGGGACCCAGGCAACCCGGGTGAGACCCTATTTTTTTTTTTAAATGTGATTTTTCTCCTATACCCCCCGTTTTTTCATTTTTTTTTAATTGGTTATTAACACTTTTTAAAGCTCACTATATAAATATTAAAAAAATATTTTATTTTTTCAATGTAAGATTTGAAACCCTTTATTATATATACTCTATGTTTCCAATAAAAAAAATTATGTTTTTTCAATGTGGGATACCCTTTCGTATATATACTTTAAGTTCAGAAGAAAAAAGTTATATTTTTTTCAATGTAGAATAAAAAACTTTTTGGTTAAATACTTCAACTTAAAAGGATAATATAATATCTTTTTAATGTAGGATTTGAATCTCTTTAGTATATATACTCTATGTTCACAAGAAAAAAGTTATATTTTTTCAATGTGGGATTTGAAACTCATTAGTATATATACTCCTATGTTCCCAAGAAAAAATTATTTTTTCAATATGGGATTTGAAGCCATTTCGTATATATACTTTATGTTCATAAGAAAAATGGTTATGTTTTTTCAACGTGGAATAAAAAATCTTTTGGTTTAAATACTTTAACTTAAAATGATAACATATTATCTTTTCAATGTGGGATTTGAAGCCTTTTAGTATATATATACTCTATATTCACAAAAAAACAATATATGTTTTTTCAATGTGGGTTAAAAAACAATTTTGGTTTAAATACTTCAACTTAAAAGCATAACACAGTATCTTTTCAATATGAGATAAAAAGTTTTTTAAAATATTCTTTTAAACTTCATTATTTACAATATGTATAACTTATATTCATATGAATTTTTTTAAATTTTTTCATATTAAATATCAAAACTTTGAATATATATTTTTAATTTTTCCGGGTTAACCCGAGTTGACCCGGATTGACCCATAAAACCCGGGAACCGGCCCCTTGACGGGGTCAACCCCTAGATCGGGTTTGATAACTATGCAAAAAAACCCCAAAAATGGTCTAACATTGCAACTTCAATTAGGAAAAAAATTCTTTTACAACTCTGATATATTTTTTTAGGCAAGACAAAGGTTTAGAAAGACCTTAACGGAACTTTTCTCATTGAATGAGAACTCATTTATATCAAGATAAATCTTTTTTGTTATTAAAATATACTGACAATGTTCTTTTCCACTAGTCATAATCAAGTGACTTTCTCTTCTTTTTTTTTTCAAACTTAATAACTAAAATATAAATAAAATAAAATCATGAACTAGAATGTATAATTTTCAAAATAAAAAATTAATAATGAATTTGAACAAAATATTAAAGTTAAAAGGCACTGACACCATTTTTATATATAAAAAAGGGGGGTTGCTATTTCATAAGTTTAATTTTGGTTTTTAATTTTTTATTTTTTACAAATAACAAAATTGAATTATTTTTTATAAAATCAAGAATGAATTTAATGTCAAGATATTTTTTAAGATTACAATAATCCAAAATAAACCAACACGAACCAGATCATTGAGTCAAATCACCAATCAATTCAATATGAAAGGATTTAATTGAGAAAAAAAAATGATAGCTAGAGACTGGAAAAAAAAAAGAGAGAATATTTTCTCATTAATTAAAGGGATGTTATTTCACCTCACATTTCAATTTCAGTACTCTTATATTTAATTCAAGAACCAAGTAAATATCAAGATATTTTTTAAAACTATAAAAACTTAAAGAAAATTAGCACGGAACAAATTATCAAACTTAGTCACTAATCAACATAACATGAAATGATAATTTTTAAAAAAAATTCAATAACTGAAGTAAAAAACCAAGGATAAAAAAAAAATGAAACACATTAAGAATCCACATTAATTCCTCTCAAATGCCATGGTGAAAGGTTTATGGCTTTTAGTGTTTTTTTTTCTATTTAATTTTAATAATCCTTACGTTTTGAAGTAAGATTTTCAGATTTCTGCATCTAATTAAAATCACACCATATATGTTTGCAGCTCCATGAAACCGAAAAGGAAAATACAATATTCTGTCTCTCTCCATCCATTCAAATTGCATTGCGTTTCTCTCTCTTCCAGCCTTTCTACCCATGAGGGCCATGACATAGTCGTGCAAGTGCACATGGCAACAGCACCATTGGGCCCTCTTTTCATTAAAAATTGCATTTGACGTCGCATTGATACTCGGTTGTTATGTATGCATAAGGGTTCCGATATAGTTTAAATTTTTCTTATTATAAAAAAAAAAAACTCAAGCCATGATAGTATTTTTAAAATAACAAGAGAAATTTAGGATTTGGGTCATTGATTCAAATAAGTTAAAATTAAAAAAAAATCTAATTGAAAAAAATAAACGCTTGTCAATATTATAAAAAGATACCCTATAAATATTTTTAAAAGTTCTCACGACCTTATTTGATAACAAAACAAAAATTAAATGAGAATGTGGTAACCTAAAAAAAATTGAAGTCAAATTACCAACAAATCAAATGTTGAAGGACGAATTAAAAAGGGACAAAAAACCTGACTCTAATCAATATACCAAACTTGTGGATCGCCTATAAGGTGAGATAACCTCATATAAAAGAAATTGAATAAAATAGTGGAGGTCAACTTTTAGACCAACAAAATAATCAAAGGTAAAAGTTAATAAAAAAATTCAAGTCAACCACGGTAAACTAGACTAACTTGCAACCCGAGATATGAGATTATGATAACTCATAAAAAACTAAAAGTGGAAAAAATCATGAAGCCACATGCCCAATAATATAATTTTGTAGGATGAAATTGAAAAAAATATATATTTAAAAAAAAAACTAAAAAACAATCGAAGTCAAACTAGACTTATTTTGTAAACTGGTGACCTCAGTCATAAAACCAGGTTACCCCATAGAAAGCAAAACCAAAAAAAGTCATGAAGCAAAATTCTCAAACATCTAAAATTATATATAAAAAAACAAAATAAATAGCAATAGAAAAAATTAG
>Ga0325411_1005273_pt1 | contig 14371 bp, 7 predicted proteins | sample PopdelMetagenome_13_FD_206181 | JGI IMG/M metagenome (GOLD analysis project Ga0325411, IMG submission 206181) | Populus deltoides microbial communities from Bellville, Georgia, United States - Xylem-PdIQD-R4 | ecosystem: Host-associated > Plants > Phyllosphere > Stem > Wood/Secondary xylem... | reverse complement strand
CCTTCTTATGATTTCTAACTTCTAGGTCTCCACAGGAATCTCACCTGACAAAATCAAACTCTGAATGTGCAAGATTTTGTGAAATTATTTTTGAAAATAAATGGCAACATTCAAGTGATGCTGTTAAATAGGTGCTAAGATTGGATTAACATGCATGAAAGAGTCCGCAACATTTTCTCTAACCCGGAATTCCAGAAGAAAAAAGTCAACAGACCTAGAGTAGCTCGGTTGTTAAAGCCACCCAGCTAAAAGTAACATAAAATTCAAATGAACAGGGGTGAGCATAGATCCAAAAAGACCTTGAGAACGTCCTATAATATACATGATCAAGAAGAGGTAGAGGCCCATAACTTCTAGCCACTTCTGCAAGAATAAAGATTTACAGATAATTTGAGGCATCCATAATGACAGCAGAAACTCACCACCTTTACCAAGAAAAATTGCAGCAGGCAGCTTCTATGCACAAAATCAGAACTGAGTTTAAGAATCATGCTCAAACTGGTAGTCAAACGTAGGGGCAGAGAGTTACATATAGGTCTATAGTCAAATCCGCCTACCTCCACACAAAAAAAAGCAACACATAAAGTCATTAAGCCTCGCAAATCAAATAGTCCAAATTTAGTTCTCAACCTTAGTTAGATGTCACTTGTCAAGATGCATACACTGCATATATTGACTGTGCATGAATCTGAGATGGAGCGAATGCCATTTACTAATTATGTGAATTCTAAAAGGAGTACATTTCTTGACAACCTAAGATTATAAATGACAACCAAAGAAACCATCAGTACTCTCTGATTCTGGAGAACACAGCTGTAACCACCACAATTTCTAATCACCCAGTGTTAAAAGGTTTTCTACGTACACTTTTCAGTAGGTCAGTTTCCACAAATTCTCTAAGCAACCAAACAACACATCAAAGAAGTGATTCTAAATCTATCATAAATTAACATACAGTTAAATCAATCAGCAAAGAAAATATATTGTTGTTTGATTTGGATAAAGAAGAGGTTTATAAAAAGGAAGATGAGGCACCTTCCAGAAGGTGGAGAGAACAAGAGACTAGAAACTAACTAAACTCAGCAACACTAGAGCTTTCCATTCTCCTTGGATATCAGTTAGTGACTCCCTTAAAGAGTTTATGAGCAGAAGAGTGTAATGAAGCTAAAAGAACTATTCACCATGCAAGATCTGCTCCAAAATTAGTGGTCGCTAAAGATTGCATCCCGCTCCTGCCATATAACACACCCCACAGACAAATAGCATGATTGCAAAGGATCTTGCTGTCATTGTTCTTAGCAAACCCTTCCAGGAACATCAAGAAGAAATGTCATCCATTGAGCCTGAAACTACCCGTAGTCTCCTGCAAATCCCAAAGAAACTACCTCACTTATCCCCTATGAATGACAAAGAAGAAGCGGCTTACAGTCTCCCCACCACCATCACCCATAACACATATATGAGGAGAAAGAGTAACAGTGAGCCTTCCTAGCTGGCCTTAAATCATTAGTTTTAATTTTGTTGAGAAAACCTGTCCAGATAAAAGCTTGAATCTGAGATGGAAACTCAGCTTTCCACATATAATGACCAAGAGTTTCCATCAGCTTTCCACATATAATGACCAAGAGGAAACAAGTAGGAGGTGAAGGCCTGGCAAGATTAAAAAAAAGCGAGCTACAAGAAAATTTACCCCTCTAAAGTCCAGAATCTAATATAAGACCCGAGGGAGAAGAAAAAAGAATTAAGAGTATGAACAGAAAACAGCAAGTTCCAATAACCAAATCAGTCTCCCAAGAAAAGATAGAAATACAGGCATTGCACAAGATATGAAGTCTGTGAAACTGAGGGAAAGAAACACAATAGAAGAGAAATGTGTTGCTAGTAGAATGATCTTCGACATCTGCTGATCCACAAAGCAAAATAAAATAAAATAAAAAACAGAATTATCTGTTCATGGAACACCAACCAAGGAAGCTCACCCTAATATTCAATGGCTAATTTTGAACCACAGTAAAACCATGTCTGTATTCCTTTCCAATTTTCATTCACTATTCAAACCATTGGGTTATGAACTAAAATTGAAGACATGAGGAGAGAGAGATCACTGATCAAAAGCCTCACGAAGCAGTCAGGTCTTAAGAGAGTTGAAGAGAAGTTAAGCAACAGAGAATCTGGGAAAAAATTTTAAAAAAAAATCTGAGAGATTTAAGGGTAAAAAGTATGATAAAGTACTAGACACAGCTCGGGTTCGCATGTTGCAAGTTGTTAGTCTGTTAGTTTAAATTTAAGATCATATTTTTCATGCTATGATCCATGCATCAATTTCAATCTACTCCCTTCATTGTGTTAATCTACTCCCTTCGTTGTTTTATATTGGGATCTCATTTGTTTTTGGTTATTCATAATTTTTTATTTCTAAATCTTTTCAAGATAGTGCCACACTTGATTTTTTACTTGGTTGATGTGAATACCGCATCAGTTTGTTTACACATAAGTATTCACATCAGTAGATACAGCCCACATATGAATTTAGCTAATTAACAACTAGACCAAATTTAAGTTGCTGATTTTAGATGCGAAACTTGAAATTTGAGTACTTGATTATCAAACATGAAAGAATTTTGAATCTCTAAGGTTTCCAGGCTCACCTGCCTCTGAAGCTGGAATGCCTTTCAACAGTATGGTGCTTATAGAACTAAATGGAAATTTCTTTTATAGCAGGACTCAAATAACAAAGGAGCTGACACTTATGATTAAAAGGGGGTTAAAAGTTCACCTATGAAACAAAAGTAGAAAGGGAAAAAGGATTCCTGCAACTTTCATGCTGCCACCACATCATACAATTTTTTTTCAATTGTAAGTTAAATTATTTACATAATATAACCAAACCAAAATAAAAAACAAAAAGGAATAATCTAGAGGTCAATTCATGAAAAACATAACCCAGCCACTCATTTACAGCCATGTCCCAATACCTCCAAAATAAAAGGAAACACCCAACCAAATCAAATTTCTTTGTCATCATCAAAAATTGACCAAAGAAGCCCTGTTTGACTGCCTTGGAAACCAAATGGACTTCAGAATTGTCCTACATAAGTCTATTATTCTCCCAAGCACAAGGCCATGGGTAGATGATAGACCAACATTCACTAAATAAAAAGCTCTATGAGCGACACAATGCACCAAAAGGCATTCAGTTGAGCATCCAGTTCTCTGATTGAACCATGCATGCCCCCCACAGAAGGAAGATGGAAATGAAAGTGAATGCATTTGCTGTATTATTAATGAACCTTACAGAACAAAATATTATACAGAGAAGAAAAACAAGATAAAAAAGTTATGCATTAGAAGAATCAATCAATTCACCACTTCTCAAACTTGTGGTTTAGAAGATCTCTATATATACTAACATCAGTGTAATTACAAGAGTTAAGAAACAGATGTACTAACCAAGTAAGAAACACGGCCCTACACTCAGAAGCAGATGTTCCTGGGATACATTTGTCAGGAAATTACACTATACAGAGCCCTGCCAAGAGTCTCCACAAGGTTCAAACACTGCCTTCAAGAGGTAGTTGTATTTTGTCCAAAATGGGAACCTTCCTTGAGGCGCATGATAACGCAAGCGCACTTTCTCATTTCAGGATCACAGAGCTGGAAAAGTTAACCACAGATTTATCCTCCCATCATATATATATATGTATATGTATGTATGTATGTATGTATGTAGAGAGAGAGATGCACTAAGCTTCACTAAACTATCATAATAATTGCAGTCCCTAGATGGTGCCATTGCACAAGAATTTGCACTGAATGATCAATCAAAAACATTTTACAAGAAGTTTAGTGAGAAATTATAGGAAAGAAATGAATTTGAAACCCTTTAAATACAGGATAAACTTCAACTTATAATCACACCAAACATGACAGATGATTCGCTAATGTTGATGCCACTTCGGTTCAATTATCACAATAAGTGACAGAAATTATGGCAAAATATCTGAGGACCTGTTCTTGAAATGAAGTGGAATGCAAATTTATGAGGACCATAAACATTTTTCAGAAATTTAGCCAAAAAACACAAATGAGAAGGAACATGAACTTACTCAAAAACTTAAGATGCCCTCAGGCTCTTTATTATGCTGGCCTCCAGCAGTTAAGGGCAGGCATGTCTGGTCTGCATGGCAACATCTGTGTAACACCATGACCTAAAACAATACAGCAATTATTAGATTCAAATTGGAGGTCAATTTACTCAAGTACTACAAAAGTCCCTTATGAGCAAAATGAGACCATCTTTTACAAAGCAAGCTCACCTGGAATGGAAGCTCCAGCAGGTACCTTGTTGGAGGGAGCAACCTGAAAACCCATATTATTTGGAGGTGGTAGCCGAAAGTGACCTGCCAAGGAAAAAATTTTATGATCTATTAGCCTGTGTATCAAAGAAAAAGTACATCCCAAAGCAAACACAGAAAATAAAACACACTTCCCTAAAGTCACATTGCAGGACATGCATAAACATGCCAAATGAGAAATAAACAAGCTCCCGGGTTCAGTTGCAATGCTTGCACATAAGCACGGCAAACAACTTTAAATACATATAATGTGCACAAGCTAGAAACTAGTAAAAGCATTTTGCATCCTCGCTCTGCAAAGCACTGATTGTGAACTTTAGGTATCAAGTTTTAAAGCGAAGACAAAACTAAATTAAATTGGTAAAAAAAAATTCATAACATGTAATCAATCAAGCTTCCTTACAACTATGTTTTCTCTCCAGACCACAAATCTTAGTGAATGATAACTTGAACGCTTAATCAAGCATCCAATCAAAAAGGTTACTCCAAAAGAATCACTAATATGGGAAGCAACATAGAAAAGTAACCTACATGAGCAAAGATGGAAAGCAAGCGTCTGCCATCACTTCTTCTTCTTCTTCTTTTCTTTTCTTTTTTTTAAGTAAGCACGTGCAAACTCAATATATAGTATGATATCTATAGCATTAATGGTAAATAATGATACAAGATCATTACATTAAGAGACATTGTGCATTAAAGATAAAATAATGAATTAAAATGAGAGAAACAGTATACAGTAAGTTATCATTTTGTCTCTCATAATTATAGGTTTCAAGAAGTTAATTTGCTTTTTAAAATAAAATATTGATTCATCAATTGTAATATGGTTTAGCATCCACAATAACCTCCTCAAACCATAATCATTCAATCCCACCCAGATAAGAGCATGAATGGATTGTGCAGACTGTTCAGTATAATTACAGAGAAAATATGAATTGGTAACTTTCCTGTCTGATTCAATTTTATTTTAAAAAAACTAAAAAAGATCAAGGTCTAAGCAATACATATGCACGCGAGCACAGGTAGCAAGAGGATTTAAAAATACAAGATCAAGTGTTCTATAATTACAGGGACACAGTTGCACATACCTTCCTGGCCAAAAGAAGGGCCTGCATAAGATGGATTTCTTCCACCCATCCATGCACCAGGATGATTATCTGCATATTCGCTTGAAGGCATCCTCCACTGTTCATCAGTGGAAAATCGTGGCCGACCATCTGGATGTGATGGCATAGAGTATTGACGGGGATAAGGAAGCTGCTGAATTGGAGGCGTCGTGAATGAGAAGTGACCTGATGCATTTTGTGGTAGGTTTGAATGCAGCGGTCTTTGTGCAAAAGGTGCATTAACTGGCTGAAAATGTGGGTTTTGTTGAGGAGCTTGAGGATTTAAGAACATGTGATTCCCATGAGGAGTACTTCCAGCCATTTGGACAATTTGATTACTCTGTGAACAGAAATTTTAGGTCACAATAAACAAACTAACACATTCACATGTAAGTAAATGGACAGCCAAAATACTTACATTGGGTGTAGTACAGTATTCATGAGGTACAGCTGATTGATATGCCAAATGAGGAGAGGACTGTACAGATGACTGAGATGGTCGTATTGGTTTTGCTAGTAACGAAGATTGAGTTGGTACAGATGGTTGTGGTACCACAGTAGGCAGAGGAGCTGAAGGTGGCACAGGGGGAAGAGGAGGTGGTGGTTGTGACGGAAGAGGTGGAGGTGGAGGTGGAGGCGGCGGTGACAAAGATGTTGAGAGTTGAGGTGGAAGTGGTGGAGGTGGTGGTGGCGGCGGCGGCGGCGGTGGAGAGGAAGGCAAAGGCGGAGGTGGAGGAGGAGAATCAGGAGGCGATGGTGGAGAACCATCTGGTAGAGGCAACAAATGGACAGAATCATTTAATGCTGGTTCTGGTAACCTATCTGAGTAATGCGGCTGTGCTTCCATTTCAAAAAAAACACCTATGGATGAGGGTCTTTCATCCTTTGGGTGTCCAGACACATCTTCCATTTCAAGTTCAACATCCACATCCTCTAAGATGCAATGGCGCCTGTCACTTGCAGTCGCAGTAAATATTTCTCTCTCTCCTAGAGCATGGGTTGATTCTGTAACTCCTAACACAACATTAACTTCCTTAAAAGGACTGCTCAGAAAGTCATCATCATCATCATCCTCGAACACATGAGAAGATAAAAGCCCAGGCAACTGAAATGTGGCATTACTGGTACCAAAGCCAAGAAAACCAATATGGATCTTAAAGTCAATACCCAAATTTAAAGAAATTCTCCATTGATCAAAATCAAATTTCATCTAAAAATAAAACTCTATTGACCAAAGAAATGCATGTAATATGGCAAGCCATATGGAAACACGAGGGTTTAAACAAATTTGCACTGATAATAACAGAAGGTTTCATAACATAATAAGATGACTTCAGCAAACAAAAATAAAGAGCAAAAGCTCATGCGTATTCAAAATCATACAAAACTACCTATGGTATTAAGTGTCTTCCATACTTCTACACATTAGGCTCTAGGAATGACATCTAGCACCTTAACATCTGCTACATCACCTCATACTCCAGGATTATTTAATTTCTTTAAGAGTATCAACTTCAGTTTTAAGTGAAAAGTTACAAGTTCAGTCAATTTTGTGCTTGTGGTTCATTTATACTTGTGGCAATCATACTTGCCCTTCTTTTGTGAAGTTACAAAAAAAAACAAAGCTGATTTATGGTCAAATTTACAATTTTCATAAATAATAGCAATAGGGACAAGCAGAAGGCAACTTATCAAACCCAAAACCACAAATTGGAAATGGATCTAACACATGACAGCAAAGTATAACCCTTGAAGCATTGGGATAAAAGAGGAAGAGTCCAATCAAATGTATCCCCTCTAAAAGCCTCCAAGAAGACTGCCATATAATTCAAAGAACACAAGTGGAAACACATGCTTCCACTCTCCAATAGTACTCAACATGGTATTGTGCAAAGACTAACCAATGATTGACAGTTATTCTAGAACCCCCCCCCCCCCTTTTTTTTTATTGCAAATGCTTAACATCTGTTCTATAAATACAGTCCTTTCTGTAAGGAAAAAAAATAAAGCAGAAATGCATGAAAATATATGGCTCCCTATGTTTTTTTATCATAAAGTGGCACACTGCAGATCACATATCTAGGATCCGGTTCAATTCCCTAGGCAATAATTGTGTTAACATTCACATGCATTTGTGCATATTACATTTTCCAACAGAAATAGTCGATTCCAATGTTATGTTCCAATTCTAAAACTATTTCTTTAATATAACCATGTCATGGACCATACCTGTATCAAATTTCCATGACAGTGTAGGACCATGCAAACATTTCCTCAAGGGACAAGAAATATGCCACTAACAAAATTAATAAAAATGGAAGAAAACACACCTGCCATATTCATCTACATGCATGCCTTCCATTTCCCTGATTGGATCATCTATAGCTCGCTCAGATTGGGATGGACGTCGAAGGGAAAATCCAGCAGAGGCATCATCATTTGAACCTCCTATACCATCCATATAGTGCCTCAAAACAGATTCTGGAAAGATTTTCCTCTCAAGCCACAACCTTAAAACCTGACAGCAACAATAGATCAACTTTTATTCTAATGAAAACAAACCAGCTCTATGGTGACATAAAAAGGAAAATAACCTTTAAACACTGACGACGATTTTCCCGAGCACTGGCTCCTGGTGGAGCAGCAGCACCAACAAGGCGTGGTAAGGTTGCTTGCACCGTAGGGACATACAAAGCTCCAGCGATACCTGAATGAAGGAAAAAAATCAGAAACATAACCACGGCAACTGTCATTATTGTTGATACAGAATGAATGACATTCTTTGATCCTCTAATATATACAAGGGTTGAAAGAGCAAGATTGATAGAGTCCTTGTTGAGTAGGATAAAGCAACCTTTTTGATTATGTGAACACTGGGTGATGGAATCTACAAGAAAAAATAAGTCCACTTTGCGGTGGAAACTAGGCTCACTTTCCAATTTTCGGATTAGAAGTTCTACAACCTGCAAAACCATTTTAGCTTGTTCAGCACCAAATCATGGAACCCTTCCATAGCTGATTCAATTAAACTTTGGCAAGAGAACAACAACATCATGAGCCTAGGAAAATCATGATAGAAAAAAAGTAAACTTCAAAAAATGAGGAAATGAAAAATCCATTACAAACTACTTATATAAAAACAAAAGAAGGGTATGATTGCTTTTTAATTTTTAAAGAATCAGTCAATCAAAAAAAAATGAATTAAGTTTAACTTATTTTATAACTGTCCTGACAATTTTTAACTCATTTTATACAGAGGGCATCAAAGAACCCCTGACTGCAATGTAAAGAATACCATAAAGGATAACTGTATCCCAACCATAACAATTCCCATATATAAGGGGAGGCAAATTTATCTAGCAGTCTTTTTGCTCAAAGAAAAGAAAATATGAAGCAGCCTTCTTGCAGAGAGATGAATAAAACTACAAAAATATATAATGGAAATAACATTTCGAGGAAAAGACAACTAAGAGCAAGAATCATGGAGCTTAAATAACCAACTCTTCTTTTTCTGAGAACCAATCAAGAAAAATAACAGAATAAAAGGAAGGATAACAAACCACCTCATTTGCAATGCCATACTTGGCACAATCAATGGCAAGGCGAGTTGCACGTCCAATACTTTCTTTTGTCCTTGATAAAGTCTCTATCATCCCTTCAAAAGCATCACGAGCCACAGCAGCTTCAGTACCACCACTCAATGAACCTCCAGCAGCCCTCTGTCCTGAACTAACTCTTTGCTCCTCAATTTCTTCAGCTTCCACTTGGCTGTGTGACGCTGATTGGTGACCATGTGAAGATGGAGAAACTAAATTTGTATTATGATAGAAGCCTTGCATATCTGCCTGTACAGCATTGCTAGTACCAAATAAAAAAATTTGGCTCGGTGAGGAGCTTGGGCTCCTTCCCTGAGCCTTGTTAAGAGCTATAAAAGCAGGGTTTCCATGAGGAAAAGGTTGTGAGTGAGCTTGTCTCCTTTTTGCTTGAGCAGCAGCAATGAGATGTTTCATAGATGTAACAGAATCTAGAGTCTTAGAATCGACCAAAAAGCTGCTTCTATCATCCATACCAACTTCCAGTCTGCAATTATGCAAGAAAATATCTCTATAAAATGAATCAAAAAATGTAGTAAAAATAGATACATTTCAACAGGAAAAGAATCATACTCTGATGGAGCACACATTGGAACAGTAGGATCACTCATTTGTGAAGTTGCTTTAGGAGTACTTTTTGGCCTATCCCCAGAAAAAGCTGCTCTACTTTTTTGACTTGGCACATGATTTTGAGAGGTGTTTGAACTATCCAAAACAGGACCTGAAACCTTGCCAGGTCCAGCCTGGGCCCTCTTTTGAATGCCCAATGTGGAAACTTTAATGGAGGGCTTGGTAGCTTTATGCTGTTCCACAACTGGTTTGGTGGCAGGAAGCAGATGAGGAGACCTCTTAGGGGTAGTTATGATTGGTTTGGCCTCCTTGGTCAGTATCTGCTCGGACTCTGATTTGCCAGGACTTGGAGAGACACGAATATCATTCCTCTTTGCAGTTTTTGGACAGCTAGGTGAAAGAGGATAGTTCTGCATCAGCAAAGATGATTCCTTGGAATGGCTATTCTCTAATCCAGTAGAATCCCTCAAACTTGTCTGAGCATTAATAGAACTTCTGTGTTCTTGATTAACAGAACTTTCAACGTGCACATTAGTTCTCTTGGAAGTGTCTGAAACAGACACATGTGCTCTGACATTTTTGTCAGCTCCTCCATGAACAGGAGTTTTGGGTTCTTCTTCTTCATCTTCATTGTCGCCATCATAAAGGCAAACAGCTCTTCGCCTTTTGGGCTGTTGGGTGATAGAAACTCTCGTATTGATAGAAGCTAAATCACTATTTAGCTCAAGAGCATTTTTCTCCGTTCTGTCATCGGAATTGAGAGCAGCAGCGTCACACATCGCCTCCATTGCCCGTTTACGGCGTTTTAATACAGGCAGCACAGTTTCATCATTTGAAACATCAGATTTAACTTTACTCATTGGATCAGAAGCATCAGGTTTAGCTTTGCCAATGTCGGCAGATGCATCAAGTTTAACTTTGCTTATTTGTTCAGATGCATCAGTATTAGTGTTACCCCATGGTGCAGGAGCATCACTTTTGACTTTAACTGTCTGGGCAGATGCATCACAATCAACTTTACTCATCTTGGCAGATGTACCAGGTTTAAACTTACCTAATTGAGAAGAAAGATTAGATTTCACTTTACCTATTTGGGCAAAAGCATCAGATTTAACTTTACCACTTTGGGCTCTTAATGCCAAAAGGATTTCTCTTTTCCCATGTGCCACAGGCTGTTTGACTGCTTTGTCATCGACTACATTCAAGCTTGGTGAAATACTCATGTTTTCTAAGAGGGGTCCCTTGGTAACATCATCTTCCATGTCTACACGCTTTAATTTCTTAGCAGGATTTGTAGTTTCAGTCGTTTCAAGCTCAGATTTTCCATGTTCAGGTTGGGCACGCCTTTTCTTTTGAAAGACCTTATTTTTGTGTATATCATTGAACACCATAATAGTATCCTTTTTGGCTTTTGATAGTTCTGCTTTTCTACCACCATTGGCTCCTGAATCTGATTTAGGAGGACCTGGGGGGGGATCTCTTATTCTGCCACTAGCATGCTTGCCTTTTTCTCCACCTTTCACTTGCTCCCTAGAATCACATTCCAATTTTCTGTCTGCCCCAGAAACCACTGTCTTAGACTCATGAGGATTTGTCCTTGCCTCCTCACCATTACACAGGTTATTCATGCAATTAACATCCAGATTTCCATTACAAGAGGCTTCATCCTTTACAAAGGAAACATTATCCAAACTGGAAGCAGATAATACCTCTTGTGGTTGTTCACCATCAAATGTTTTAACCTTATTTTCAGAAGAAATACCTGGGGATGAACTGTCATCAGTGTCACATGAAACAGAAGGCTTCATACCTTCAGAGCCCGCTTCACCTCGTCTACTGGAGCAATGCTCTAACTTAGAACTAAATTCACGTCCTGATTCCCACATCACCCCACTTTGTCCAACTTTACCCATCCCCTCATTTAAGTCATCCCCTGCCCCATCCTCTTCCATTGAGTCAACAGAGTGACCCTCAGATCCTAGTGCTGATCTATCAGTATTATCTCCCAATCCACTTGACTTTCCCTTCTGCAACTCTTCAAAAGCTGCACAGATTTCCTTCACAGCTTGGGAAAAGAACCTATCTTTCTTACTCTGACACCGAGCTGACAATTTATTCTTCACTTCATTTGTGAATACCTGAATATCAGAAGGGGCAACAAAAGCACTGCAAGAGGAAAAACAAGAAATGGAAAGAAATAAGCTCTAATACAAGTTGCAACTAACTTAATCCATGCACACAATCAAGTCTCTGGCTCAATCAAGTTAAGTGTGGTGGCAAATAAACATAGCAAATTTTATTGCCATCCCATCCAAAAACCTAGTCATTGCTTTCCTTCATTTCTCAATAGCTGGTATTTACTACATTAGAGCAAAGAGTTGAAGACAAGCTACAGTAGGTCTAGATGTTAAATCATACTCCAAAATAGTACTCAACTAAGCATTTCTTAGTTGAAGACAAGCTTCCCAGGTTGTGTAGTAATAATACCAACAGTCAGTCCCAAATTCTCATTTTCAAAGACCTCAAACTATCAGTTATTAATCACACCAAAATGGTTTAGAAGGAAGAAAACTGTCAATTCCATGTTTCTGAGAAATACCACACAGGTTGTGTACTCTACGTATCTTGAAATATAAAGGCCCATATTATTGCACAGTTTACTCACTAAGATAACCACATTCTCAACCCTTCACCATGCATGAACAAATTTTGAACAAGAAATGCATAAAGAAACTTACATTTCTTGAGTTCCAAAAAAATAGACAAAAACTTTCTTAGCATCAGCGACTCGCTTCCAATCTTCAGGCCGGCTAATCTGAAATTCAAAAACCCATGAAATCGCTCAAACACAACCAAAATGACAAACTGTCAAAAGCTCAACAAAATATATCACAACAGTTGCAGGAAGAAGCCTTCACCCAGTTAATACCAACATCTTCATTACCACAACCCACAAAAATTACAGCAACAATCAATCAATTACCAAAGAACAAAAACAACCTAACAACAGTATAAACACTTAAAAGAGAATAGCTAAGAAGCAAATATAAAGGGGACAACATATTTACTACCAAAATTAACCAAGACACAAATCAAAGCCAACTGAGCCTTACTTTAAAACCCACAAAAAAATAACACAGAAAAAAACCATTATACCATCATCATCTAATCAAATGCACACATATATACCAACCCGTGAATCAATTAATCCTAATTTTCATGCCCTCAAAACTAATCAAATTACAAGAAAGAATTAAAGTATAAGTATACACATACAAGCATGAAAACTTAAGAGCTCAACAGAAAGAACCAAATCAAGTTAAACTAAAATCAGTAAAGCAACAAAAATAACCCCCTTCACCAATATTTGAGCCATCTTTAAATTGTAATTATTTACGACTTACTAAAATGGTGAAACCCACCACGAAAAACAAATTGATTCACATAACAAAATAAACTGAACCCACCAATCTTCAAAACCCATCACTAAAACCCACGAAACTAATTCGAAAAGATAAAAAACTGAAGAAAGAATGAATCAAATTCACAAGATTAACTATATAATATATTTACAGATAGTGAAGTTAGAAAAAAAATGAATCGAAAATTAGGGGAAAAAACCTTGGCAGGCCAAGAAGGGTAACCCTTGACTTTAGCAAGAACAAGATCACCCAAACGAAACTGAAGTTTCTTCTTATTCGCTCCCTTTTTACGCCCCGGAGCCATAGGCGGTTACTTGTGTCGCTCTAGTTCTTCTTAGCGGTGTGGTTATTGATCACGAAAAAAACCTAAAATTTGAAAAGGAGGAGCAAGGGAGCCAATTGGAATGGAGAATTCGAATAGAGTCCAACAAAGAAGGACGTCCAATGAAAAATTCTCGCCGCATATTTGCCGGCGGGCGAGTGCCGTTAGGGTTCCGGCGATAGGGGTGCTACGGTATCGGAGGAGGATAGTGAAGAGTGCTGTGGTCGTGCATTTTGGAATTTTGGGGAGGCTTTAGAGAGAGAGAGAGAGAGAGAGAGAGAGATTGAGGAGGTGTGGCGGTGTAGAGAGAGAGATAGAGAGAGTTTGGGGCTTTTTTTGAGTTAGCAACAGTTTCTTTATTTTTACGTTTACGGTGCAAAAATATTTTTTTAAATAATTTTTTTATATTATTTTATTATAATAATATTAAAAATTAATTTTTAAAAAGTATATTATTTTACTGTATTAATATTTGCCATCATCATTATTATTATTATTATTATAGACAAATAAATTTAGGTTTTCTAGAACTCCACGGGTTTTCTAGAACTCCACGAAATTAATTGAGTTAATTATAGCTTAGTCCTTATATTTGTTTAACACTAATCTATTAGTCCCCATAAATAAATAATTAAATATTCTCTTGAGCCTTTCCTAATCAAATTCTTATTTTCTTGAGAGATTATTAGGCACTTCCTTTATCGCAGGATCTTTTTCGAGAATTTTTTTTGTCATTTTAACGTGAGTAATTATTTGGTAATGCGTTTTTACAAAAATATTTCTAAACAAAAAAAAAAGATATTTTTATGAAAAAACAATTTAAAACTACCTTATAAAATATTAATATTTTTTTCTGTTCTAGTATTTCAAAAAAAAAAAACAAATGCTAAATAATTGATGAAGGGATTAGGTAATAAGCCAATTGAAAAATATAGGTACTAAAATAATAGTTTTTGAAACCAGATTAGCTTTGTTAAACTACATAGATTAAATTATAATTAGT
>Ga0325411_1005269_pt1 | contig 14381 bp, 10 predicted proteins | sample PopdelMetagenome_13_FD_206181 | JGI IMG/M metagenome (GOLD analysis project Ga0325411, IMG submission 206181) | Populus deltoides microbial communities from Bellville, Georgia, United States - Xylem-PdIQD-R4 | ecosystem: Host-associated > Plants > Phyllosphere > Stem > Wood/Secondary xylem... | reverse complement strand
TTCAAAATAATCAAACCACTCCATGTAGAAAAATTTGATGTTACTTAAGTAATAACTAATGATTTACTATTAGTTATTCCTTGGTGTTCTATTATTTTATTTTTAAAAATCTTGGTTTTCCATCTAAATAATTCATGCTTATTTCTAACCATTAATTAATTATATTGTTATAAAATCTATGATTCATAAAAAAATTGATAAGCATATCTTTGACTTTGAGCCCCAAGATAAATATAATGCTATTAGTTGTTAGTGAATATCTAATTACTCCATGAAACATAAATTTAAGCTAAATCCTTTTTTATTCATATATCAATCGATAAACATTATTATTTTGAACGGAGAAACAACACCAATTAAAAGTTTTGCTTTTCAGGCTTTTATTGCGATTGGGTGGAATGAAATTTGAGATTCAAACTTAAAGAATCTAGAACTAAATTATTTTTTTTATTTAACACATGTAATTCACGCACCAACATGTCAGAAAAAAAGTTTCATTGGAGAGACGTGCGCGTCTTCCTTTAATGGTAGCCTTTCTTGATGCTACTGAAATGGTCGTGGCGATAATATCCTTTCAAGGTAGCATGTGGAAAAGATAGAGCTCTAGTGTGGGTCCAATAACCAAATATTTTTCTCTTTCTTTTCCTATTATTTTTTTTATCTCTCCTCCACTCGATTCTCGCGCCTGAAATTTTTTTCTTTCCCTCTGTAAACGAAAAGGGTTGGAGTTTTTTGTTGATTCTCAATTGTAGGTCCCTCAATTTCAATGACCTAGAAAACAAAAATCCAAACATTTTATTTTGCAAAATCTAGCGATAACTCAATGATATGATTTTTTTTTACTTCATGATAACCTTGCATTGATGCCATTGAAAACAAACTATCAAGGTCAATCTCAAATAAAATCATCCTGAAAGGATCAAGTTGAAAGAGAAAAAAATATGTGATAAAAAAAATTGTATTATGCAAATTCATAATATAATTATGTTTGTGTGTATAATGGAATGTACAATAACATGCTTTAAATCTTTTAGAATTTTGTTAATGAAATTTTATCTCATCTCATGAATTTTTGAGAAATCTTAATAGTGACCGCTCACATTCTATTCTTCGATTGTATTATGAGAAAATAAAGATTTCTTAGCTAATAGAAAACTATTTTTTATATTCAGTTTTTACCCTTGAAGGCCTTTCCAGGTGATTGATTTAATACACGCACGAATTTTTAGAGCTGAAAAAATGAGTGTCACATTTCTCTCAAAGACGTTCATTTTCTGCGTGTTTCCAAACGAATATTTACCACAAGCTTTTCATATTTATATATTTAATGTCATTACAGAATTCAACAACAGAATGTTGCGCATCCGATCCTCATAACATGCAGAAAAAGAAATGAAGAGTACCACTATATATGATATAGGAGACACACAGTGGTGATAAGCGTCTGAGAGACTTCGGAGGTGAGGAGGAAACTTTACACACTTACTCAACATTTCCCTGAAGAGAGAAGCTGCAATGGAAATACAAGAACAATATAATGAAGGTACATATCTTTTGCTAACGCACGTGCATTTAAGATCATGCAGGCGATTGCCAGATTTTCTGCCATTCCGACCAATTCCAGCATCAAGTTTACTTTGTATGCAGTGCGGCCTTCAAACCTACTGTTTAAGCAAACCAAATAGTGGTTCAAAAGATCCAGACATCATGCCATTAGTCTCATTGTCATTGTTCATGGCCAACCTACATGTAAGATAGTCATGTCGACAACATCAAGTTTGCCTTGTAAAAAAACTTAAGGAATGTGCTTATTACTTGTGGCTGAAGCCTTGGAAGAAGACTACGCAGACTGTAGCAAGAAGAACGAAGAAATGGAAGAAATTTTGTTAAATCGGTTAAGGAGGCAGTTAAAACCATTATGGTAGTTATAGTTGTTTTTACAGTTACAAATCAGTTACAAACCGTTTCTTACATGTGTAAGAATCGTGACTCTCCATTAATGGATGGATGAGATGATCTTGATTCCTAAAATAATGGAATCAGTTACATGCAATGTGTATAAAAGCAGAGTTTGCTGCATTAATGAAATACAGAAAAACACAAGAATTTCTTCTCAATCTTCTCTGCAAACTTGAATACAATTTTCTTCGCAATACCTCCAGAAGATAAACATGGTATCAGAGCTCACAAATTGATTCCTAAGAGGGGCGTAAACTGTGAAAAACAGATTGATTAAACTGTTAATTACTCAAAAATGGTAGGATCAAGTTCTGCTGGAGGAGATTTAAGAACTCCATAGTTCAATGGCACAAATTATGACTTTTAGGCTGTAAAGATGGAGACAATCCTCATAGCATTCGATCTATGGGACATAATAGAAGTTGGAATACAATCTCTTCAATCACCTGAGGTTGCAAATGGATCAGGCGATGAAGAGAGTGAAGCTGAGCAAATTACATTGCAAACACCCACTACATCCGGAGAAGACAAAATCAAGAATGCAAAGGCATTAAGCCTCATACAAGGAGCATTAACAGATGACCTTTTCCCACGTATAAGAAATGAGAAGACTGCAAAGGGAGCTTGGGACATTTTGAGTAGAGAATTCAGAGAAGATAAAAAGGTTAGAGCTGTAAAACTTCAAGCAGTGAGAGTTGACTTTGAATACCTGAGAATGTCAAAAAGTGAAAGCTTAGATGGATATCTAGCTAAATTCTTTGCAACTGTGAATAACCTGAAATCGTTAGGAGAAGATGTATTAGAAGACAGAATTGTACAGAAACTGCTAATCAGTCTAAGCAGAAGATATAAGTCCATTGTGTTAATGATTGATCAGAGACACGAGATCTTGATGTTCTGAGAGCAGAAGAAGTCATTGCTTCTGTTAAAGTCTATGATAAAAGAGAGGATCTATATGATAAAAAGGATAAGCTAATAGGAACAGAGAAAGCCTTTAGCAGTTTAAAGGTTGGAAACAATCAAGCCTACAGCTCACACAAGGGTTTCTAAAGCAGACCTTCTCAAAGATGGCAATCACAAGACAGGAGGGGATCAAATTCATTTCCAAACATAAACTTAAACAACTACAACAATTCAAGCTGGAACAACACTGCTTGGTGAAGTAGTCAAGCAAGTGTAAAGCCACAATGTTAAGTCTGCCAGAAGCAACACTTTGGATTATGCAGACACAAAGGAAAACCAAGATGTGGAAGATGCAATCGGTTTGGCCATATTGCAAAAGACTGTGAAAGTCACAGTCACAAACAACTAGCAAATTATACAAAAGAAGAGAGAGTTACCATTGGAACCATGTTCTATGCTTGCCATTCTGCAAGTTTGCAAGATAGAAAGGTATGGTTTGTGGATAGTGCCTGCAGCAACCACATGACTTCTCGAGAATCTGAACTAATCAACATCGATAGAACAGTAATGTGCAAAGTAAAGATGGGCTCAGGAGACCTTGTGCAAGTAACTGGAAAAGGCACATTGGTTGTGGAAACACAACATGGGAAAAGATACACAAAAGAGGTACTGGTTGTTCCCGGATTGGATGAAAAATCTATTGAGTATAGGCCAGATGATGGAGCATGGTTATCATATTCTTTTTGGAGGTAACAAAGCAGTAATATTTGATGATGAAGCCTCAACCATGTTATAGCAATAGTGACCATGGGAGGAAATCGATGCTTTCCACTTTCACTTGAGTCCATCACACCTGCAGTAAGGAAATCTTCAGTGACTGAGGACTCCTGGATATGGCATAGAAGACTGGGACACTTGAACTTTGCTAGCATGAAGAAGATGCAGCAGAAAGAGATAGTATGTGGACTTCCTGTTTTGACAGAAGTAAAAGATGTATGTGCAGGCTGTGCATCAGGCAAACATCACAGGGAGAAATTTGACAAAAAATAAGCATGGAGAGTAAGTTATCAACTAGAATTAATCCATATTGATCTATGTGGATCAATACAGAATGAATCCGTAGGAGGGAACAGATACTTCATCACATTCATTGACGATTACTCAAGAATGTGCTGGGTATACTTCCTCAGAAACAAATCTGATACACGCAATGTGTTCAAGAAATTTAAAGCATTTGTTGAGCTGCAAAGTGGATATAAATTGAAGAAGCTGAGAAGTGAAAGAGGTGGTGAATATACCTCAAATGAGTTTGAAGAATTCTGTGTAAAAGAAGGAATGGAGAGGCAGCTGACAGTTGCATACTCCCCTCAATAGAATGGTGTTGCAGAGAGGAGAAACAGAACAATTTGTGAAATGGCAAGGTCCATGCTGTTAGAGAAAGAAATGCTAGTAATCTTCTGGGCAGAAGCTGTATATATTCAGAACAGATGTTATACAACATCAGTCATTGAAAAGACTCCATTTGAAGCCTTCACGGGAAGAAAGCCAGGAGTCAAGCATCTAAAGATGTTCGGTTGCTTGTGCTACACTCACATCCCATCATCACTAAGGCAGAAATGGGATAGCAAAGCTAGAAAGGAAGTGTTTGTTGGATATGGTAGCTGTGAGAAAGGGTATAGAGTATATGACCCGAAATCTGAGAAGATTGTTCTCTCAAGAAGTGTGATTTTCAGTGAAGATAGAGCATAGAATTGGGAAAGAAATCTGATGAACCAAAACCACTTGTCTCTCAATCTTGAAGGAGGTGAAGTTGAAGGTGAAAATTTCAAAGAACACTCTGCTGCAACTCAACCCGATAATGTTGAACACCGCCATCAAAATTCTACAGTTGGAGAGTTAACTGAGGATATTGACAGTGATAACAGTCAACAATCTTCACCTAGCTCTACTCCAGTAAAATTGAAAACTTTGGAAGATATATATGCAAGGTGTCACATGTGCATCATAGAACCTGAGAACTATCAAGAAGCTTTTGGAGATAAAGCCTAGCAGAAGGCTATGAAGGAAGAATTGGAAGTGATAGAGAAGAACAATACTTGGGAATTGGTGGAGAGACCGATTGATAAACCTATGATAGGAGTGAAATGGGTGTACAAAACTAAGCTTCATCTTGATGGAACAGTACAAAAACACAAGGCTCGCCTTGTAGCAAAAGAATATGCACAGAAATCCAGAATTGATTACACTGAAACCTTTGCACTAGTAGCAAGGCTGGACACACAATTCGGACTCTCCTTGCACTTGCAGCACAGAAGGGATGAAAGTTGTTTCAGTTGGATGTTAAGTCAGCATTCCTAAATGGTGTCCTCAAAGAAGAAGTATATGTTGAGCAGCCTGAAGGGTTTGAAGTAAAGAATGTAGGACACAAAGTTTACAAACTAAAGAAGGCCTTGTATGGACTAAAGCAGGCACCGAGGGCCTGGTACAGTGAAATTGATGCATACCTCTATATATGCAAATTCAAAAGGAGCACAAGTGAAGCTACTTTGTATACAAGGTCAGACCTGGAAGCTAATTTGATCATTGTTTCAATCTATGTTGATGACATTGTGTACACTAGTAGCAGTGAAAGGTTGTTTAGTGAATTTAAAAGAGAAATGATGCAGAGGTATGAGATATCTGATCTTGGGCTCCTTCATCACTTTCTTGGCGTGGGAATACTGCAAACCGATCAAGGGGTATTTATTCATCAAGGCAAATATGCCAAATCCTTGCTTAGTAAGTTTGGACATGATGACTGCAAACCAGTCTCCATTCCCTTGGCCACTGGTGAGAAACTGAAGAAGGTGGATGGGAGTGAGTTGATTGATAAAGGACTTTATAGAAAAATAGTAGGACGTTTACTATATTTGACAGCAATAAGACCTGATCTAATGTATATTGCAAGTTTACTATCATGGTTCATGACTGGACCTACCAAGATTCACATGGGAGCTGCAAAACGAGTCCTAAGATATGTGCAAGGAACTCTCAGCTATGGGATTGAATATGTAAGGGATCAATCAACAACTCTTATTGGATTTTGTGATGCAGATTGGGCAGGAAGTGAAGATGATAGTAGGAGCACTTCGGACTATGCATTCAGCTTTAGAAATGGAGCATTCTCCTGGTCTTCTGTGAAACAGAACACAGTAGCATTATCAACTGCAGAAGCTGAGTATGTCTCAGCATCTGAAGCAACTGCTCAGGCCATTTGGTTACGGTTTGTTCTTGATGATTTTGGTGAAATGCAAGCTGAGGCAACACCTTTGTTTTGTGATAACATGTCAGCAATTTCAATGGTCAAAAATCCTGTTTTCTTTCAAAGAACAAGACACATAAACAGGAAGTATCATTTCATAAAGAAGGCTCTGCAAGAAGGAGTAATTAATGTGAATTTCTGCAGAAGTGAAGACCAACTTGCAAACATCTTCACAAAAACACTGCCTAAAGATTGATTCAAGCAACTAAGGCTGAAGTTTGGAGTTAAACCAGTAAACAGCTTAGGAGAGGCTGTTGAAAGCTAAGCTGATTATTAGTGGCTGAAGCCTTGGAGAAAGACTACGCAGACTAGCAAGAAGAATGAAGAAATGGAAGAAATTATGTTAAATCGGTTAAGTAGGCAGTTAAAACCATTATGGTAGTTATAGTTGTTTTTACATTTACAAATCAGTTACAAACTGTTTTTTACATGTGTAAGAATCGTGACTCTCTATTAATGGATGGATGAAATGATCTTGATTCCTAAAATAATGGAATCAGTTACATGTATTGTGTATAAAAACAGAGTTTGCTACATTAATGAAATACACAAAAACACAAGAATTTCTTCTCAATCTTCTCTGCAAACTTGAATACAATTTTCTTCTCAATACCTCCAGAAGACAAACACTTAACACGGTGACATCCTAAGATTATTCATTCTTATGCTCACCTGCGTCTGTAGACGTTGATTTTCCTCCCTTAGTGTCATTTCCTGTTGAGAGCAAAAGTTATATTTCAGCAAAATCAACATCTAATTATGGATGGAGAGATTAGCAGTCCACGTGATGTGTAATGGCCTTATACATTCTCACCCTAGCTAGCTAACTCGTTTCTATTTCTCTCCGTAAAAATGGAATGCGGCACCGACACCGACACCACCCCTAATTCCAACACAGCTATTCATGTTGAATGACACGTGTGCATTACACCCATGCACAAACAGGCGTACAAAGACATGCTGGAAGAGAAATACTGTGCAAGCAAGCAGCACATGTTTCTACCAAGACAAAAATGCAGTCAGATAACAGAGTCCTAATGACATTCATATCTACTTCAAATGTATAATTTATTGTTCCAGTTCTTCATGATATTAGTTAATTACCTGCCCTCGTTCGAGTTTTACTTCTGATTTATCTGATACCCTTCCAGAGGAGAAGGGCGTAAGAAGCACAGTAGCTCGACCCAGCCTTTTAAGATGTGATAATTTAGAGACAACAAAGGCCCAAACAAGATTATCTCACACATAATATTATCCTAAATTAGAGTATTTAAAAAAATCAAAAAACTGATTAAATCAAGAAAACAAAAAAAATAACTGAAAAAACCAAACCGTGAAAAAAAAACCGATTAAAATTAAAAAAAACTGACCGGTTCGGTTCGATTTCGGTTTTATAAGCCTGGAACCGGAAAAACCGAACCCAACCTGAACCGAAAAAAACCGGAGAAAAAATCAAGCCAAAACTGAGCCAAACCGAGCCAAAACAAGATTATCTCACACATAATATTATCCTAGACATTCGTTGGAAGTGAAACAGATGATTGGACGAGATATATAGTTCTCCGATGTCTGTTTAGAAGCATTCCAGGTTTCATTTCTGAGTTCTTTACTGGGTAGCATGCCATCTTGCAACATACCGCAAGAGGCAGAGCAAACTTTTTTAGATGACAATTACAGCATATACAAACAAATATTAGATGCAGGCTTGGAACATCATCAATTGATTGAGACATCTCAATGTAACAGCTTTTAAGAGATTTGCAGGAAGTTCCAAGTCGCACCATTCTTGCTAATATATATTTTTTTTCAGTCCTCATCTTATCATCCATGTGAGTATTTTTGCATGCTAGAGATTAGCCGGTTGGATGTGCAGGGCAATATGTTTTCTCGGCTAGCAGCTAGCCTTTTCAAAAGCATTAAAGATCATGCAAGTGTTTGCCCAGTCAAGGCGTTTGGATGAATATAAAACCTGGAAGTTGTATCGAGGATCATCTTTACACCATCCTGTTAAGGCCTAAAGACCTGCTAGAGCAAAATTGAGCATCTGAAGTGATGATGTCTGGTTCTCAAAGAAGCATCCATGCATTGGTTGCAAATGAAAACGTAGATTTTAAAGGAACGATTGTGAAAGCATGGATGCTAGCTGCTAGCGTGGAACTATTAGAATAAAGTCTGCGGCGTGTTATGGACAAACCAGCCGTTCCTTTCTACCCGTTCAAGCAGCCAGCTGTATGCGGGTTGACTAGTTGTAATCTAGTGATTCCATGCAATCCCGTGTTTTTACAAACTACGCAGGAAATATTTTTCTAAATCTAGTAAATAAGCATCGAAGCTTGATCACATAAAAAAGGTATATATAGTCTAGGGGAACTACTGGAATAATTTCATGAAGATCAAATTTTCTTTTCCTTTTCTTTTTCCTCGAAACTTGAATAGAGTGATGGATGGCAGAATATTGATAGTTGCAAAGTAATGTTTGATAATGAAATAAGCTCCATACCTTGTCATGGAGGGCATTAATTGTTTCCAACATCAGTTCCGTCTGAAACAACCACAAATCAAATGAGATTACAAAATGCAGAGTGAAAGTTCAAAAAGCATAGAGCGATGGCAACTTTCTTATGTTCAAATGAATATTTGTCACCTAAAGACCTTGAAGGAGAAAACCCCAATGATAACTAAAGGTAATCATGAAATAGATAAGTTGCTCATCAAGGCTAAGCATCTAGTTCTTCCTCTTAAGTCAGCTAAATGCAAACCATTACAGCCACATGTCCCATGTGAATCTTGGACTGAAGTCCACGTGTAACCAAACATGGAATTGTTTGGCATCTAGCAGCATTGAAAACCAACCTCGATTTCGTGTTCCTAATACACAAATCACAAGCAAGTACTTGACTACCATGGACCTGTGGAGTGTGCCAGTTAGTGGAATTATTGATCAATAGCCAAGAATGTGCTTAAATGAAGAGACGCAGACATGTTGCGGAGATCTTTTCCAAGTTTACTTGGAGTTAGGTTGTCCATGCATGAAATGCACAGCATAATATCTCCAAAGTGTCAATAAAAGAAGGCACAAAGCATTTTTATTTAGATCAACATATTAAACCCTCGGCAAGTTATGTTGGAGGAATGTTTCTTTTTTTTTCTTAGGAGAATTATGCTGGAGGGACAATCAAGGTAGCTCAAAACAAGGGTATCTAATTTTCAAGTCTAGATCAAGATATTGATGTGAGACTGTAAACCTAGTAATATCCATAAAGTATTATTATATGGGACGTGCTCCATTTTGTAATGGATGCTAAGCCAAGATCAAATCATCACACGCAGAGCATGTTAAAAGGAAATGGTGCCACTATTAATGCACTTAGCGGCATCAAATATTTGTCGAGTGGAGCAATTTGGTCCATGATGCACCATATAATGGCTCTTCAAAGAAAAAAGACAGAGACACGAATGACCTTTCTAGCTCTCGTACGTCTCAGTGCAGCATCAAGTTGCATCTCCGTTTGTTCTAGGTCGCTTAAGGTCAGTTCCTCGTAGTTTGAATTCCCAACTTGCCTGTGGATACTGTATATATATACGCATCTGAATAGATAGCATGCATTGATATCCATAACATTTAGCATAGGTATACAGGAAGCTGTACAAGTTACCTTTGTACTGTTTGCAACAGCTCTGCATACGACTTGATTTTTTTTTCATATTTACCATGATCTAGCTGCAGATGAAATAGGAAATATGTAAAGTCATACCTAGTTTCGAATTACTAGATAAAAACTAAGCAAATAAGAAAGAATATCACGATACGAAAAGAATGAGCTACAGTGTAATTTTTTTATCAGTTTTTCCATTGTTAAAACGTTACTCTCTACATGCATGTTTTAGCCAGACAAAAGTAATTGCTTACCTCTGCATCATTAGCACCATTAGACAATGCAGTTTTCTCTTCAAAATAACTCCTGTGACGTTTCAGGATTTTGGCCAAACTGAGTAGTGGAATTGATGGGATTAGAATGAAAATCCACAAAATACAAAAATAAAGAGCGCACGCAAATCAGCGTTGTTCAACATTCTCTATATCATACAGTAGAAAATGAATGCAATCTTCAATAAACCTCTTAGAATATATCTCGCACATTTATAGACACAAGCCCTACATAAACCCAAAAGTCTTTGAACAAAACTATGTATGAGATATGAGATGTGAACTACGTAACATGCGATTCTCCAAAAAATCTTGGTTAAGAAGCTCCTTAAAAACAACTAAATAAACACCACAAAACACCCAAAAGGGTCTAGATAACTGTTACAGAAAGAACAAGAAATATAGCTGTCTGTCTCAACAGCCAAAAAAAAAATGTCTGTTTACATGACCTGCAAAATTCTTCTTAAAGAAACCACACCACAAAACTTAAATATGCTTTGAAAAAAGCCGCACCAAAAACTAAAGAGGAGACTTCTTCTGTCGGCGTAAGAGCCAACAGACTCACTTACAAACCTCACACTGTTCATTTCTTAGTGCACAAAAAAAAAAAAAAAAAGAATTTGGATCACGTGTTAAATAACAATATTTGAGCGATTCCTAATTTTATACTTGCCTCAACAAGAATAAATATCTATAATTAAAGCAGTGATATTAGATGTTAAGTAAGGATGAAAAAATTCTTCACTGCAGATATTGAAAGATGGATCGAGACATCATAATTAAAAATTAATACCCAAAAATAATCGTTGTAAAGGGACAAGATTTTACTGACTAATGGAATAAGTTTAAGATTTTATTTTTGGTGGTTCTCACCAAACTGCAAGTTCAAAAGGAGTTTTTGATCAATAAAACAGACTTCTGCGAGGAAAGTACACTTTATGGAGACTCAGGGAATAGTTATTAATTAAACTTAACACTAATGACATGTTAGATGCAGTCTGCAATCAAAATGGATACTTATTCACGTTGTTGAGCGGCCGATAATCAATAATGGACAATGCTCCCGCTTAAGTTTAATGAAGAAATCTTTTTAACTTAAAAAGAAGTTTGATAATTGAGTTTGCATTCTCAACTTTATAGTGCAGGTCAAAATAATGGAGGATGGCGGGATACTATTACTCATATTATTACGAAGTATCGGCTTTAATTGAGAATAGGCTTCCAATCTTTAATCTTCCATTATCAGAAATGTGGCAAAGGTATAATACTCCTTTATTAACACCGGATATCAAGTTTCCACAACTTTGAAAAACCGTTGCTGTTACAAAGTGGGTAATGGAAAAGATTTTTGGTTTTGGACAGATCGTTGGCTGAAAAACAGAACTCTAAGACAACAATTTCCTCAACTTTTTAACCACACAAAGATTTATTTATAAAATTCCTTGATTATTATTAAAAAAAAAGGGAATCAAAGATACTTTTTGCAAGGAAATGACACTTTCTAAGACTCAGGAATAATTATTAAATAAACTTATCACTAATGGCATGTTATAGGTAGTATGCAATCAGTGGATACTTACTCTTGATGGTTAGGTTACCTTGTTGAACGACCAATAATCAATGGGCAATGCTCCTGCTTAAGTTTAATGATGAGATCTTTTTAACTTAAAGGAGTTTGACAAGGAAAAACAAATCTCTTAGAGAAGCAGACTATATTATAGATAATTATTTGGTAATAAAGCATGAATTAGGGTTATTGTATGAAACCTTTATCAACAACAATTATATCTTTTTTCTTGCTTGTTGTCTTTACGTATTGTATTTTTGTCTGCATCAATTGTTATAAAAGCATAACAATTCCTGGTGATTTTGTATTTTGTGTAGTTAAATAATCATAACGAGAAGAGATGATTGTAGAAAATGATGTGCTTATATAAAAAAATATGTGATTCTTTCTTGAAAAAAATACGTTAAGGAATTGGTGATAGAAGATATGCAAAGAAAGATAGCAAAATTGACTTGTAAGTTAATGATGATAAAGTTGCAAAGGCAAATTGAAGAATTATATTGTCAATTAACAGAGATGAAGAAGAAAAAACTAAAGGATCATGAAAAGTGTACTAATCATGAATCCATGATCAATTTTGAAAACTTATTTTAGAGGAATGAGTAGAGAAGTCAACTTTTTGATAAGGATGAACATGATGTTGAAACTAGAATCACAAATTTTTTTTTTAATGATTTTAGTTTTTTTTTATGGATTGAAATCAAACATTAAAATTCAATGAAAAAAAGATGGATGGTTTAGAAGAAGATGATTTTGATACAGAAACTTGGTAAGTGATGACTCTGAGCATGCAAAAAATATTCAATATGCTAATGAGCAAATATTTCAATCTTAATAGTGAAAGAAAGGAACAAAACTAGATATTGTTTTAAATGTGAGTTTTGATGAAGTATATTGTGGAGAATGCACTTCATGTATGCTTGAGAAAAATTTTAAAATTGATAGAATAAAAGTTAATATTCTTGAACTTCAAAAAAAAATTGTGAAGCAAATATTCAAAAGTTCTTCTAATAGAGAAATCATCAAACATCTTATTAGCAATGATATAAAAGATACATGATAGATTGTTTGGTTTTTGTAGTATTAAGTCTCTAATTGAGTTAGATTTTGATAAAGATGTTACACATATATGGTCTTTAACATAGCATTAAAATTGGTTTCGGAGTTTTGTCGCTAAGGAGGATGAGCATGTTAAAAGTCATAGAATATAAAGTTATGATGTAAACTAAAGGGGAAAAAAGAACACAATAATATAATTGACTAGCTAATTAACTATAACTAAAAGGGATCAGTATTTTACTGTAGGCTGAGTTATCGTGGACTGTGAATATTTTCACTGTGAATTGCACTATTCGGTATAATAACATGAATTATTATAAACTGTGAGTGTTTTCACTGTGAACTGTATTATTTAGGTTTGTTTTTTTGCTAAAAGCATTATGGGTTAAGAAGGCATAATAACAGGGCTGCGCTTGATATCTAGAGTTGCAGAGATTGTAGAGAGTGAAGTTGTCTTTTTTGTTGGAGAAAAAATGATCGGCTCAGTTTTTGATGAGCTGCACAAAATAGCTACAGATACCTGACACTTGATTTCAAGCCAGGATATTACAACTAGACCCGCATGCTTGGTAGGAGCCCAGAAAGAGATACTTGACGGTAGGGCAGCCAGCAAGCATGGCAACAACACTAGGCTGCAGTCACCAGTCACCTGGCACTAAGACTCAGACTCCTGTGTCCTGAAAGCTAGTTATAAACCAAAGGACATTGTCTTTTAATTTAAATGCTAAATGGATTTATTCCTTACGTCATCATGCGGAATTCAATCCTACACGAAGCTATTACAAAGAAATCTGTCGTCTGAATTACCTATATAAGACCTAGCCGAGGAAGAACTTAACTTACCTGTATAAGACCTAAATGAGGAGGAATACCAAGTTAAAAGCATCCTAGACAAGTAGCATACACGTGTGCGTGGTCATTCTGTCATATGAACAAAGGTAGAGACATCCAACATCCAATGATGATCATGCGCGTGCAGCATATGCATGGCAAAATTTTAAAAAAATATATTTTTTGTTTGAAAATATATTTAAAAAAATAGATTTTTTATTTTATTTTTGATGTAAATATATCAAAATTATTGAAAAAATGCTAAAAAAATATTAAATTATTAACTTCTTTAAAGACACATTTTTTTGAAAGTCACTCTACCATGATTTCAACACACTTCCAAATATTTACCAACACAAAAGTATTTTCCTCCGAGAGAAATAAAAGATAAAATCACATACTAGCTATGACAGCATCAGCAAAAAGCTGCTTTGAGAAAATAAATGTAGGTTAGGTTTGTTTTTGTGATGTCACCTTAATTTACAAAAATTAATTTTTTTATTTTAAATTAATTTATATATATATTTAAATTATTTTGATATATTAATATAATTTAAAAAAAAATTAATTAATTAAATATATTTTCAAGCAAAAACAATACAACAATACCGGATCAACACTACTATTGTATAAACGTGTTAATCGTCATGTCAAACTATCGAACATACTCGTACTTATCACAACAACTACAACACTGAAATCAACAAAAAATAATAATGATAATGATACTCAGAAACATTAAATTATAAAAAACGTAGATAGAAACAAATCTAAGATTAGAGTACATATACCCTACAGAAATTATTATTTTATTAGGGATCGTTCTAGATAGA
>Ga0325411_1005268_pt1 | contig 14384 bp, 3 predicted proteins | sample PopdelMetagenome_13_FD_206181 | JGI IMG/M metagenome (GOLD analysis project Ga0325411, IMG submission 206181) | Populus deltoides microbial communities from Bellville, Georgia, United States - Xylem-PdIQD-R4 | ecosystem: Host-associated > Plants > Phyllosphere > Stem > Wood/Secondary xylem... | reverse complement strand
CCATATTTGAAAGATAAGGTCATAGGTGTGATAAAATTATGTTCATAATCCATTTAAAAATTTTAAAGCAAAAACACTTATTTCAATCGAATTTTAATAAATAATTTATTATTAGTAATATTATTTTCATATCAGATACATAATTATTAAAAATTAAATTATTAAGATTTAAACAAAAATCTATAATATTATTTAAAAACTATGTTAAAACTGAACAGTAAGTGAATCTGGTAAAAAAACTTTGAATTATAGAAAAAATAAAGAAAAAAAGAGCGACGGGTTAGCCTCATGGCCTAGCCCTCCTATAGTAGACTAGTCAAACAATGTCATTAATTACTTACCATTAATGTCATTAGTCTCCATAATATGACAAACTAACCAAATAATATAGTTCATCAATAACCACTAATGGCATTAGTCTCCATACCCTAACAAACTAATCAAATAATATCGATCATCGGTAATCATCGGTTAGTCTCCACATAGTGATAGACTAATTAAACATTACTCTTAAACCTCACATATCAAGTTCTCCACATGTTTTTTAATAATAGATCCAACAAATCATTCCACTTCAACCAAAATCATATTCATCATAACACCTTACATATCTCATTGGGTTATCCTAACTTAAAACCCTTCATACTCATCTCACAATTTACCTAATATCTTATTATATTTACACTTATACAATTTCTCTGTCTTAAATCAAAATATAAATCATAATATTATATTTTTATTATCCATTCTTTTATATATACTCGCTTGTTCAACCAAATATAATACTACCAATTCATAATGATCATTTTTACTACCAAATACAATATTACCTATTCAAAAAGCCCAATTTTGGACTACTAAGTGAGATATTTCATTCCCGGAATTCAATGTTCATATTATAAATACACAATTTCACTTCATCATATATACATACATTTTGATTTTATAAATTAATGCTTTTTTTCCACTTCCACTAACATACCAAGTCTATACCCATTCAATTACACCCTTTATCATCATGTTCCGACCTTTCACATTAAACACCCATATAAATCTTGTCTTCTAATACCCCATATCATAACTAATGCATACTTTGCATTTCTAAATAATCATTAACTTGTTCTTTTCACAGCACGATTATTTCATTATTAGGCCGAACCCAGTTCCAAGTGGGGTCATAGTTTCCTTTCAAACTTTCTTTCACAATTCACACCTTACCTATTATTTTTTCATGCCTAAGAACATAATACTACACCGAAAGCCTTATTCTAATCAATCCAACACATTAAAGCTTGACTTACATAAAGCAAATTCAACATAACATATTTAAAACTTCAATTAATCCTTAAAAAATGTTTTTTTTTTACCTCTTTTTGCAAAACAAAAATCAAAGGTTTTGAACCAAGTCAATCTATTATTTCTCATTTTTCTCTAAGATTTCCTTCTTTTTCTGTCCAACCAAAACTCTCTCTCTTTTTCTCACAAACCCTAGCTAAAAATCCCTTCATTTTTCTCGTTTCTTCTATTATCTCAATTAATCCCTTCATTTTAATGAATTTCCTAAGGAAATTTTGAGAAAAATGAAAGAGAGAAGCTTTCTCTCTCTAAAAACATCCATCACTGCTGGAAATAGCCTTTAAAGGCTGATTTTATACTTATTTACAATTTTCCCTTTATTTAATGTCCGTTGTATTTTTTGCGTAAACTACCCAGCTTCCAACCTAAGTTGCAAAGTCTTTCCAAACTTCAATTGATCTAAAATCTAAAATCCCAACATAAGGTAGTATAACATATCATGAGACTCTATGCAAAATCTCAGCCCGATCTGACAGTCAAATTAAAAACTATACATGATAGCGTAAAATTTATCAGTTTGTGATTTTTCATTAAAAATCCAAAATTTCTTGTTCAGTCCTTATATAAATAATATGAATTATACCTTAAAGTATATTTATTTTATATTTTTTTTACTTTTATATACAATAGATACATTGAACTAATAAAATCAATTGGTAGTATACATAAGGGTACAAATGGAAGAGTTCGAGTTTTATGGCTTTACAAAGGAAATTTTTAAGTGAAATTTTTTTTAGGTAGAGCCTCGAACAAGGCAAACTCTGCCAAGATTCTACTAAAATAAATAGGATAATCCTTTATATGTTATGGACGAAATTGAATGATGGTATATATAGAAAAAATAATAATTTACCTTGTTTTTCATGGGTATACATGTTGGGAGTTATATTGAGTGATAAAAAAATATGCGGTATTACTAACTAATCTCTCTACTATGGGTACTACAACCCCTTTAAATCTCCAACAAATTACCTATTAAGTGAAAGTGCTTAGTGTTGTTGTTCTAATTATACAACAACAACAACAACAACAACAACAACAACTTTGTACCCTTCCACTTCCTCAAAGAGAAATATAAAACATAACACCATTGCATGCACCAATGGATTCGTATATATAACTCTAGTTCCTTAAAGGAATAATATAGAATGACGTGCAAATATATAGGCATGAGAACAATCATATTACAACCCTCCAAAGGAGCTGCTCCTACAATGAAGAGCGCTCATCAACAAGTCCTAGCCACATGAGTGGATATCGCAATCGATCTCCCTTTGAGTCTCACTCGTGTATTCCTCATTAAAAAAATCCTGATGCAAGATAAGATAAATGATTGTATGAGCTATTGAGAATGAACAATATCCCCTATAAGTGGAAGATTTTCTATTTTGTCATTAAGTGCTACACACTCGTCTCTCTAAAGATAAGATATGGGATTGAAATTTAATGTCTAATTTAATTGGATTAAATTTGTAAACTCCTAACTAAAAATAAAATAATAAATAAATTTAAGCCGTAAATAAAAAATGGATTAAATTAAGATTTAGAAAAATTAAATTATTATGTCAAAAGTGAAATTGAAATAGACATAAAACCAATATGACATTAAAAGGGGGGTTCATATTAAGCTTAAGAAGGGGAAAAAAGGTAAATTAACCTAGAAAAATCATAAAAAGGGGTGAGTTTTCTTTTCTTCAACTCGATAGCTGTAAACAAAAAGGGAAAGAGAGGAAAATTTCATTTTTTCACCAAAATTCTTAAAGAAACCAAGAGAAAAGCAAGGGATTTAGGGAGGAATTGAGGGAAATGCATACACACACCTCTAAACACCTAATTAAGCAGGAAAGATAAGTAAAATAATCAAAGGAGAAGGGTTGCACAGTCACGGTAGCAAGGAAAAAAAGAGAATTTAGAAAATTTTTGACAGGTTGATATTTAAAGGCTTGAATAATGTGTCGGAAGGGGTTCCAAACTTACTTTAGAAATTTCATTCAATTCAAATAACATTTGAGGTAGAAATCATGAATTTTAGGTTAGGATTTATAGAAAAGTTTTAGGGAAAATGCAAATTGACTATGATTTGATCAAGTTTGGTTACATTAGGTTATATTGGATGTTAAATTTAGTGGAATTAATGAAGAAAAACATAACGTATTTTGCATGTAATTGAGTTGTTGGGTTCATGATAAAGAAAAACCGAAGTGGCTGGCTAGAAAGGAAAGTTAGGTTCATGATGTATAATTGCATGTAATTGAGTGAAATTGTTGTAAACTAATATATTTTATGGGGGGAAATATTTTCCAAAAGATTTGAATGATAATTTGAATTTTTGATTGAAATGTCGTAGCGTAATAAATTTTTTTGTTAATATAAATGTTGCATAGATTGATTTTAGATGATTGAATAAAATATAAATAAGCATGAAGAGTTTTAAGGAATTAGAATTAATGATATCACAATATATATATATATATATATATATATATATATATATAATGCTTGTCATAAAAGAAAAAAAAACATATAGGATGTTTTATTGATTATAAGATTCATGGATGAAACATGTGACAACTTTGTCCCTTGATTTCTAGGGAAATTTTAGACATAAAAATGATGAAATTTAAAATTTATCTCTTAATAGAGTTATAGCTAAGGATGTTAATTTTTCAACGAAATGGATCTTTCATAAATTGGAGTTATAAACCTCTATTTATGGAATAAAAATCAAAGAAAGGTCTAAACCGAGAGTAGTAGGACATATTCCACATGTTGTTGTAATTGTGATTTTAGAAGTTTATATGTTAGAAATGGGTTTAGTGTTTTTCATTAAAGTTGGAGAAAAAACATTTTAGTTTTCCAACGAAATAAACCATGCACACAACCAAGTTACTAGTGTATCATAGAGATGACTCCTTACAAAGCTTTGTATAGTATAACATGTTGGATCCCTATTTGCTGAGAAGAAATTAGAGATAAGAAGTTGATGAGATTGGAATTGGTATAAATCACTTTAGAGAAGATAAAAAAAATATAAGTGACAAGATGAAGGTTGCCCAGGACTAGCAGAAAAATTATGCAAATGTTAGAAGAAGACCTTTTAAGTTTAATATTAGAGATATGATATATTTAAAGGATTGCTCCTTGGAAGCATATGTTACAATTTAGTCTAAAAGGAAAACTAAAACCAAGATATATTGGACCCTTTGAAGTGGTGAAAAGAATTGGACATGTGGCATATAAATTAACCTTACCTTTACATTTAGCTAAGATATATGATTTATTTCATGTTTCATTGCTACCAAAGGCTGATATAAACCCCTTTAGAGTATTACCGCAAGTTTCGTGGGAAGTTAAAAAAGACTTGACTATAGATGTAAAACCTATAAGGATTCTAGATCAAAGTGAGAAAGAATTGAGGAATAAGAAGATTCATATGGTGAAAGTGCTATGGAAGAGTCCTCAAGTCGAGGACACTTGGGAAAAAGCGTTAGAAATGAAAAATAAATACCCAGAATTATTCAAGAATACAAGTATGGAAATTTAAAATTTCAAGGATGAATTTTTCTTAAAGGAGGGAAGAATGTAAACTCCAGACTAAATTTAAAACAATAAATAAATTTAAACCCAAAAAAAATAGTTTAAATTAAGATTTTAGAAAATTAAATTATTATGTCAAAAGTGAAATTGAAAATGACAAAAAAACAATATGACATAAAAAAGAGGGGGATTTATATTATGTTTAAGGAGGGGAAAAATGAAAAATTACCCTAGAAAAGAGTATAAAATGAGGGGATTTTCTTATCTTCAACCCAACAACCATAAACAAAAGGGAAAGAGGAAAATTTAATTTTTCACCAAAATTCTTAGAGAAACCAAGAGAAAATCAAGGGAATTAGAGAGGAATTAAGAGAAACACATACACGTACCTCTAAACACCTAATTATGAAGGAAAGAGAAGCAAAATAATCAAAGGCGAAGGGTTGCACAATCACGACAACAAGGAAAAAAGAAGGATTTAGAATAACATCTAGAAAGGAGTTCTAGATCTACCATAGCAATTTCATGCAATTAGAATAACATTTGAGTTAGAAATCATGAATTTTAGGTTAGGGTATATAGAAACCTTTGGGGGGAAATACAAGTTGACAATGAATTGATCAAATTTGGTTGGATTATATTGTGTTGGGTATTAAATTTAGTGGAATTGATGAAGAAAAACATAAGGTTCTTAAAAACCCAAGTGGCCAGCCAAAGAGGAAAGTTAGGTTGATGATGTATAATTGCATGAAATTGAATGAAATTATTTTGAAATAATGTATTGTATGTTGAGGAATGATTTTTAAAAGAATTGAATTATAATTTGAACTATTGATTGAAATGTCATAGCGTAATCAGAAATTTTATTAGTATAAATATTGCATAGATTAATTTTAGATGATTGAATAAAATGTAAATAAACACGAAAAGTTTTAGAGAATTGGAATAAATTATATCACAACATATATAAGAAAAAAAATACTTCTCTTGAAAGGGAAAAAAATACATAAAAGATGTTTATTATTAAAAAAAACTAAAAGAGATCAGTGATTCATTATAGATTGTCTCTAGAATTACTGTGGATTGCACTGTATACGTTTAAAATTCATTCTTGCGATAAGTTTTGGCCAGTTTTTTTTCACTGTTTTTTCATTTGTTTTATTGGATACGTGGCAGCATCCCTACCATGTATCTTTATGTTTTTTTTTTTTTCAGGTTACATCTTTTCATGTCTTTGTTTTTTCTAATACAAACGCATCAGAGAACACCTCAAAAACAAACCAGAGAGCACGTTCACAATTCCAGATCCATCTCAATTAAAATTTTAAAAAAATACTAATTACTGTGGACTCGAGCAATTCTTATCGCTTGAAGGTCCGCTTTGGTGTTTTCTCGCGCTAAGTTGGGGTTCATGGATATCTATTCCCTGTTGGTTTATTCGTGTGAGATGAGAGTTTTTAAGTTGTTAGTTCTCGGCTGTGTGTGCTTCTACAGGCTTGGGTGTAGCTTTGAGGCTGGGCTGGCTGGTGGCTCTATCCAGGAGGAACATCGTCTTGGTTTCACTCCAAGATCTCAGTTTGCATCAGGATTTCAGTTCTCACCAAGAGATCTGGGTGGAGCTTGCGCTTCGTTCACTCAAAAAGAATGGGATCCGGATCTGTAAGTGACTTCGATAAGCTTTTAGTTAAGACTGATTTTCTTCCTTACCTTATAGAGCTTTGTCTGGCAGGGAATTTTAGCTCCTTCCTTTTCTTGCTGCTTGGGCCCTTACAGAAAAATATTATAATTGCATGTGGAAAAATCAGGGTCTGTGGACAGAAGCTCCCAAAAGGAAAGACCGGGAAATGAAGGGTGAATGATGGCCTGGATTTCATGATGGCTTAGGCTAAAAGGGAAAGGGACTTTAGTTTGCAGAGACATGGCCACCACCAAAAAATCTGGCTTGCTTTTAGGAGTCCTTTCTTCTGGATTGTATGTGTTCTTATTATGCTATATTAAATACAACGCCCACTTGGTTAGATTTGATTGAGAGAGCAGGTGAGTTTATTTGTGATTAGTAATTTAGTTAGATTTTGTATATTATTGCAGTGATTGACTGACCAGTTTTGGTTTTTTTAAAATTAATTTAATTTTCAGTTTGCTTTTTTACAAAATATCACTTGACAGTGAAGCTTTGTTTATTAGGTGGCTAGGCATGGATTAAAAGGCTTTTTGTAATTCTTATTTATACATGGCTGGTCTGCTTGCATTTCTCTGTGCTGGTACGTTTTTGTTTTTCCAAGAATTAAGGTCTGGACATGCATTTGGATGTCTCAGTTGAGATAGTTGAGAGTGGGTTGGTTCAGCATGCTGATGAAAAAAGAAAAGGAGTATGGTTTTAAGTTGTTTCAACTGACACATTTAATGCACGTTGAGGTTGGCATGTTGCCGCCATTGTGATGTGCAGTGTTTTTCTTGAGCGGGAAATGTAGAGAGAAAGTGAGGGGCCTGATTTGTTAGCTTAGTTCTGACTTGGGTAAGTGATGGGTTGTCCTGTTAGAATATTTTTAAAGAACTCTATTTCATATATGATCATTTTTTCTTGGGCGGGAAATGTGGAGACAAGGTGAGGGGGCTGATTTGTTAGTTTTGTTTTGACTTGGGTAGGTGATGGGTTGTCCTGTTAGAATATTTTTTAAGAGCTCTATTTCATATCTGGTCATAACAATCACTTTTGTTTTGTGACATCTAGTTGGTTGCTTTTTATCATGTTGGTAGGCATGTATTTTCCTTTTCCTTGCAAAGATATATAATGCTTCAAGCTCTGCTTTTGGGTGTGCTGGCTCCTAACTTTTTCCCCGTGTTCTACTAAGACAAAGGTTAGTTTTTTAAGATTATTCTATGCTTTTCCTCAGCTTTAGTTTCAAATCAATTTGAGTTGCAAGTTATAAACTTTGTACTGAGAGGTTTGTTTAGACATGTCAATGCTTATTTCCAACCTTTTCCTTTCATGTGAAAGCCAGATTTGTTCATTGTCTCTTTACTGTATTTTTAAGATTTGGCTTCTTTTAGTTGTCTTTAATTTTTTTTACTTTTATTGAACGATTATTTATAACATTGTTTGTTGTCTTTTTTGTTATTAGTAATATACCAATCCTTATGCCCCAATAACATTTGACTATAAACATTCAGCAAATCAAAGTTAATAGCATTAGCCCCCAAGGACTCTCTAAGCACAAAAATTACCTTAGCCTACTCCCAGCCCCCAAAGAGTTTCGTTTAATATTTGTGTTTGGTGGGATATAAATGAGGGGGCTTAAAGAAATAGAAACAAACTCTGTTCTTAAAATGGTAAGTATTTTTTGAGATGAGAGGGGTTAAAACGCCTCTCCATAACCTGGACTAGAAGCCTAGCACCTAAAAAAAAAGATTTTCCATCAACAACACAGGAGATTTAGGGTAAGTATTTTTTGTTCCATCTGGTTTTGGATTAAAAAATTATTTTTTAAAAAAAAATTATGAATTGAAATGAATGAATTTGTTATTTGAGATGAGGCATTTGAGGTTGATTGGTACTTGAGATATAGAAAAAACAGTTTGTTTGCGGCTTTTTTCATCTCGATTTTAGGTGTTAATTTCACTGATAAGTGGATTTATGCATCTGAAAATATTTGTTTTACAGGTTGCTTTACCTTTTATGGACCTTCTCACAATCTTTAATTGTGTAGGCCATTGGTTTTGCTATCTACTTTCAAGGAATGTTTAACAAGGTATTTTCATACCTCTATTTTTTATTAGACAATGTTATGGTTCATGGTTGTTTTGTTCTTTCTTTCAAGCTATTTTTCGCTAAATTTGTTTAAATATCTTTGTTGTTGTAGAAGGAGCTTAAGTTGAATTAATAGCTAAATCTGAATTTATCTAAAACTAAATTCAGATTTAACTATATATAAAAAAACCCCTCGAAAATCTAGAAACTCAAGTCTCACGCAATATGTACGGTTCCAACTGTTCATAAGCTCTACCTTGAAGAAAAGCCCAATAATATAAACTCAGTCTTGGATAAGAATTTAGTTTTAAGGACTCGAGAGGAAGAGCTCAGCTCATATTTTGAATCTTAATATTTTGCAGTCTTGGACAATTTAATTTTCTTTTTGTGCTTAAGTTTTCATTCGTTGAAAAACAAGCATGTTGTATCAGTTTGTGTTCAATTCTCTGTATGTGAGCAAGGCAGTGGAAGTAGGGAACAACTTTGTTGTTCACCAAGCCGATCAAGTCGTGGCTGAAAAAGCCAAAACGTTACAAGATCGTATTGTAATCTCTTTTAACATTGATTTTTAATTGCAATTAGGGTTTTTGACTTGACTGGATACATTTGATTCTATGATAATTTTTTTAATTAATTTATTTGTTCCGTAAAATGAATGGATTTGTTGTTTAATTTTCAATTGGTCTTGATGCTTTATTCCTTAATTTCTTCCCTTCAATTTTGTGTGCAATCAAGAGAACTAGCTTTGCTTGCAATTTCAGTTCTCGCTGTCATTTTCTTAGACAATTTGTGTTACCAAAAAGCTTTGGTTGAGACAAACAACTACACCATCTTCACTTTTGTCTTTTCTACTTTGAACAATTTTGTCACTGAAAGGCTAATTGAATTTTAATAACTTGAGTTTGGGGTATTGTTTTGCTTTATTGAAAAATATATGATTGATGATGTGTTTTTTAAAAAGGTATTGCTTGAACTCATGCTTAGTGATATGTGTTTATTTAAAAAAAAACGGATTGAACTCATGTTAATGGTTATTTAAAGAGATACATTCCGAAATGAAAGATGCTTAAGAATAAAAAATAATAATATGTTGAAGATTTTTCCATTTGGGTGTTAATTGCTTGGTTAACTTATAAAATAATTTAGGCGATCAAGGTTATTACTTCTATACTTTAAAACAGAGAATTAAATTGTTTATTGCTTTGACATAGTAATTTAAGGTACACCATCTTCACTTTTGTCTTTTTTACTTTGAACAGTTTTGTCACTGAAAGGCTAATTGAATTTTAATAACTTGAGTTTTTCATTTTTTATGCCTTTAGGGTTTTTTTTGCATCTTTCTTTGTTTTTTTTCTTTTAATAATTTTTTGTTTGGTAATGTTAAATTTTTTTTATTTAGTTATCAGATTTTCATGACACGGATCCCGGGTTTAACAGGTTAATATGGTATGACGAGTTAACCCGGAATTTTTTTTTACTTTTTTTATTTTTAATTAATTTTTTTCGTTTATTTTAGTTTGTTAATGTTAGATTTCTTTCTATTTAATTATTAAACTTTCATGACACATATCCCAGGTTTCACGGGTTAACCTGGTTTCATGTGTTAACCCGTCAATTTTTTTTTCCTTTTAATAATTTTTTTATTTAATTTAGTTTATTGATGTTAAATTTTTTTTTATTTAGTTATCAGACTTTCATGACACGGATCTCAGGTTTAACGGGTTAACCTGGTTTGACGAGTTAACCTGAAATTTTTTTTTAATTAATTTTTTTTGTTTGGTTTAGTTTGTTAATTTTAAATTTCTTTCTATTTAGTTATCAAACTTTCATGACACATATCTCGGGTTTGACGGGTTAACCTGGTTTCACGGGTTAGCCCAATTAATTTTGGGTTAACCCGTCAATTTTTTTTTTCTATGTATTTATCAAACTTTCATGACGTGAATTCCAAGTTTGACGGGTTAACCCAGTTAATTCAATTTTTTTTTCTTTTTCTTCATTAATTTTTTCTCTTCCTATTGGTTTTTTTCTTTGTTTTTTCTTTTTAGTTAATCTATTTAATTATCACACTTTTATGACACAATCTTGCAGTCAGACCCACATCCAAAGCTATTGGGTCTGGTGTTGCCGTCAAACTCACTTAAACTTGAGTCATGTAAGTTTAATATTATTATTAATATTATAAATATTACTCTTGGGTCAAGCGTTGCAGTTAGAACCAAGGCTTTTGAATATATCTTTGCAGAAAAACCTAACACTCTTAGATCTTAGCCTTTTTTGATATTTTTTATGCAAGCAAAAAAAATTAACCTATGGCGTATGCCTTTGTTTTTTTTTCCTTTTTAAGCCTTTTACTGTGGACTGCACAACACAATCCACAGTGAAAAAGCTAATGCTTTTAGTTTCTTTTTTTTTTTAGCTTTTTTCTTTGTTTTTAATTATTTTTTTAATTTACTTTTTCAATATTAATTTTTTTATTTAATTATCAGATTTTTATGATACGAATCCCAGATTTGAAGGGTTAACCTAGTTGATTTAGAGTTAATTTAGATTTTTTTTCTCTTTCTTCATTAGTTTTTTTCTTCTTATAGTTTTTCTTCTTTATTTTTTCTTTTTAATTAATATTATTTTATTTTATTTTATTTTGTTCATAAATATTAAATTTTTTTCTATTTAATTATCGGCTGATGCCTTTAGTTTTTCTTTTTTTTCTTTTTGCTTTTTTGCCTTTGTTATGCCTTTGACTGTGGATTGCATAATGTAGTTCACAATGAAAAGATTGATGTTTTTTGTTTTTTTTCCTTTTTAGTTAATTTTTTTCGTTTAATTTAGTTTGTTAATGTTAATTTTTTTTTCTATTTAGTTATCAAATTTTCATGCCATGGATCCCGGATTTGATGGGTTAACCTGTTTTCACGAGTTAACCCAATTAATTCTGGGTTAACTCGTCAATTTTTTTTCTATTTAGTTATCAAACTTTTACGACATAAATCCAAGGTTTGACAGGTTAACCTGGTTTGAAGGGTTAACCCAGTTAATTCAAAAAAAATTTCTTTTTCTTCATTAGTTTTTTTTCTTCCTGTTGGTTTTTTTCTTTTTAATTAATCTATTTGATTATCACACTTTTATGACACAACCTTACAGTCAAACCCACATCCAAGGCTATTGGGTTTGGTATTGCAGTCAGACCCACTTAAATTTGAGTCATGCAAGTTTGATGTTATTATTAATATTATAAATATTATTCTTAGGTCAAATGTTGCAGCCAAACCCAAGACTTTTGGGTATAACTTTGTAGAAAGAAATAACATTTTTAGATTTTAACTTTTTTTGATATTTTTTATACAAAAAAATTAACCCGCGGGATCGCGCGGGTCATGTAACTAGTATATAAAACTAAAAGGTGTGGGGAAATCACTGTTTCCCCACACCTAAATGCACTGTGGATTACAATAATAATCCACAATGCATTTCTCTCTTTTTTTCAACTTTTTTTTTCCAACTTTCCCTTTTTTTTTGTTTATTTTTTTTCCAAAATTACTATCCTTTTTTTTTTCAAAATTATCTTTGTTGATTTTACTTTTTAAATATTAAGTTGGTTAAAAATTTCGCTTTGTAATTTTTTCCCTTTAAAATACTGTGGATTGCTACAGTGTTTTCCCACATAATTTTTCTATTTTATTTTTTTTATTTTTTAAAATTATATTTATCAATTTTTTTTATATTGAGCTGATTGAGATTTTAGTTTTGTAATTTTTTTCTTTAAAACATCGTTGATTGCTACGGTGTTTCTCCGCAAGGTATTTTTTTTGTTTTTTTATAATTTTCTTCGAAATTATCTTTTATTTTATTTTATTTTTTAATATTAAGCTAGTTAAAAATTAAAGTTACATTATGTGAGGAAAGCACTGTAACTTTCCTCGCAAATTACTGTGGATTGCTATAGTGTTTTTTCCCATATGATTTTTTTCTGTTTTGTTATGTTTTTCTCTAAAGTTGTCTTTGTCAATTTTATTTTTTAAATATTAAGCTGGTTAAGAATTGCAATTATAAGTAAATACAAGTTTTTCCTTACATGGTTTTTTTCCAGTTTCTTTCGTGTTTTCTTTTTTTGTAATATTTTTTTCCAAAATTATCTTCGTCGATTTTTTTTTTAATATTGAGTTGGTTAGAATTTAACTTTGTAATAAAGTTAAATCATGTGGAGAAAGCACTGTAGCTTTCTTCACAAAACATTGTTGAGAATTACAATTACAAGTCCTTACAAATAAGGATAAATCATATGGGAAAACACTGTAGCTTTCATCACAAAACACTATGAATTGCTACAGTGTTTCCAACATGATTTTTTCCCCTTTTTTTTGGTGTTTTTTTTTGTTATTTTTTATTCTAAAATTGTCTCTGTCGATTTAATTTTTTTAATATTGAGCTGATTAAGAATTAAACTTTATAATTTTTTTCTTTAAAACACTGTGAATTGTTGCAGTGTTTTCCCATATGATTTTTTTATGATTTTTTTCCAAAATTATCTTTGTCCATTTTTTTTTTTAATATTGAGTTGGTTAAGAATTTAACTTTGTAATAAAGTTAAATCATGTGGAGAAAGCACTGTAGCTTTCTTCACAAAACATTGTTGAGAATTACAATTATAAGTCCTTACAAATAAGGATAAATCATATGGGAAAACACTGTAGCTTTCATCACAAAACACTATGAATTGCTACAGTGTTTCCAACATGATTTTTTCCCCTTTTTTTTGGTGTTTTTTTTGTTATTTTTTTTTAAAATTGTCTCTGTCGATTTAATTTTTTTAATATTAAGCTGATTAAGAATTAAATTTTGTAATTTTTTTCTTTAAAACACTGTGAATTGTTGCAGTGTTTTCCCATATGATTTTTTTATGATTTTTTTCCAAAATTATCTTTGACAATTTTTTTTAATATTGAGTTGGTTAAGAATTATAATTATAATAAAGCTAAATCATATGGGAAAAACATTATAGTTTTTCTCATAAAACACCATGGATTGCTATAATATTTCTCTAAATGGTTTTTTATTTTATTTTATTGGGGAAAGCACTATAGTTTTCCTCACAAAACATTGTCAATTGCTGCAACGTTTTTCCTCATTGGTTTTTTTCCTTCCAAAATTATCTTTGTTGGTTTTTTTTTAATATTAAGTTGGTAGAGAATTTAGTTTTATAATTTTTTTGTTTTTATTAACAGAAAAGCTAAATCATGTGGCGAAAACACTGTATCTTTCCTTCCAAAATACTGTGGATTGTTACAAATTATTTTGTTCAGTCTTTAAGTTTTGATCATCAACACAATTGTTTTTTCTGTCATGAAATATTAACTTCATCATACCTTTAGTTTTTATTACTTATCTAACACCAATTTATAATTATACTACTATCAAATATATTTGTTTTATAAGCCAACAATAACATGCAGGTTCTTTATAAAATGCAGGTTCTTTATAAAATTCATGTACGAAACACATGACAACATCCATGAGGTCAGATCTTATTGTCGATATGTAATGATTATCCGCATTAGGAGTACCATTTTCGTTGCAAAAGGTCAATAAGAAGATATTTGCATTCTATTATCTCCCTAATTTACAAGGGTGAAGGAGTGTTGCATATTTATGGTCCCAGAAGAGCAAGGTCTGGTAAAAGAAGATTTGGAAGCATTTCTCATAATTGTTTCAAAACAAACAGTTGAAGGCATCGAGAAAATAA
>Ga0325411_1005265_pt1 | contig 14386 bp, 7 predicted proteins | sample PopdelMetagenome_13_FD_206181 | JGI IMG/M metagenome (GOLD analysis project Ga0325411, IMG submission 206181) | Populus deltoides microbial communities from Bellville, Georgia, United States - Xylem-PdIQD-R4 | ecosystem: Host-associated > Plants > Phyllosphere > Stem > Wood/Secondary xylem... | reverse complement strand
TTTATTGAATTGTACTCTGATGTTTTTCATGATCTTCGTTATTTACAAAGGCATGGTCCCTATCTACCCACCCGTGACCATTCTAGCAGGAAAGTTGTCATATGGTATTAGGGTTAGTCGTTAAGAGCACAGATTTTGAAGTCCTGTTTATATGGCACAAAGAAGAGCTTGCTGAGCTCTGGCTAGACCTTCAAATAAGAGCATGTTTTAGAACGCGGTTGCGGCTATGTTTTTAAAAATTTTTAATTTTTTTTATTAAAATTTAATATGATTTGTATATTTTGGATCGTTTTGATGTGCTAATGTCAAAAATAATTTTTAAAAAATAAAAAAAATCATTTGCATGTATTTTGACACGAAAAGTTATTTGAAAAGCACCCGCAACCACACTGTCAAACACGCTATTAGCCATTTGAACGACAACTCCAAATCTTATTAAGGAAAATGTTGAGCAAGATTATTACATCTCTTCTTCGTGTTCTAGTTTTTTTGTGTGCAGGTGCTTCTCTAGTTATAGGTTTTTGTTCTATCCTTAGAATCGTATTAGCTCGATAGAAACTGAATCGACCACCATTTTCAAGGTTAGGGTTCGAGGGATTACTCCGGTCTCCTCTTCCATAAATCTTCTAATTTCAAAACTCAAAATTCTTACTAAAAGAAGATTTGAATCCGTGACTCTTCTCCTGAGTTAGAATCATATTGGTCAAAATTTGGCTATAGTTTGTATAATTGTTGCATGGAGAGTCTTAGCTTCTTCTTTTTTTTTTATGTATTTTTTAAAGTGTTTATTTAATTAACACACATCGTAATTTTGCACGAATTTAATAGAAAACTCCCTTAAAATTTTAATTGAATAAATTATAATTTATAATTTTTTAATTTTTTAATTTTTTTTAAGAAACTGTAATTACAAAAACTAAAGCAATAAATTAAATCTCATGCCTAGACCTAACCTGCTGATTAAGAGAGAATGGAAAATAATTAAAATCTTGATTGAAAAAATTACAAATTACAAATTATTTTTTAAAACTGTAATTAAAAAAACTATCGCTATAAATTAAATCTCATGCCTGGACCTAACATGCTGATAAAGTATGGAAAATAATAATTGAGTTGTCGCTGGTAGTTGGCAAAATGCAACTTGTCATGCCAAATGAATAGTCTAATATTAAATTTTATAATAAATAAGAAAAAGTTGACCAATATAATCCATTCAGAATTTCATTAATTTTTTTTTAATTTAAATGATTTTATTTTGACTATTGTTTTAAGTTAATCTGAGTTAATCGTAAGCATGAGCTGTGGATCCACCTCCCATGGAGTTTAATAACTGTGATAGATAAACCTCGAGCCATAATGCAATCATTTATTTCAGGGCATTCTTTGAAATTTCGGCGAGCAATCAACTCAAGCCACCAAAAAGATTGATACAGTGTCCATTATCAACCACAAGGAACCTGCAAATTCGGAGACTAATTTAATCACGAAGACTGTCCAAAAACATCGAATCCTGATTCGCCATCTGTGAAATCAAGAGATAATTTTGTGCATCCCTGATCTGATTACTTTATCAAGAAAATAACTTGCATCCACCCATAAGATCAGTGATTCTGATTTTGCCTCCTAAAATATAAAGAAAAAACTGTTCTTCCACATGCTTAAATTACTTTTTTAATCACATCAAAACAAAAGTTTAATCCGCCAATGGCATCACTGATTTTGATCTGACCACCTTCCATGAAGGAGCCAGCCGACAACCCACCTTTCAGTTCTTCCTCAGCAATGGAATTGCCAGGAAACAGGAAGCTCATTCTTATCAAAAACAAAACTCATTACCACTTAAGAGCTGCACAAATTCAAGGGTCTCTAGCGCTCGGTACCATCATTACAAGATAGAAATCCATTCTACTTTATATACAACACCACTGGTGGGCAACAAAGATTAGACAAAAGGAGATACAAAAAAGACTGAGAATTATTGTTACAACAAGGAGGGAGTGATCACCAAAGAGCTTGAAGCTCATCGGAACTCACCAGTCTTCTTGCTAAGCAAGAGGAGTGAGGTCGACAAATTCGAATTCTAGCTTTGTCAATCCAACAACAATATTAGGGAAAGACAAGTGAAATTAGAACGATGGAACAACACCGAATCCATAAAGACTACTTCGATCAACCTCGACTTCAGTATCTGTACGTTTAGCGAACCTTCCTTTGATTCGTGGCCTTGTTTCGGCATAGGCTTTTCTTGATGCGTATCGAATTGTCTTCTCGAATTTTCTGTTCTTCCTCTTCTCTCTGTACCTCAACACCCTTGCTTCACGGTCAACTGCTGATAGTTGCACTGTCTGGTTTGCTGACTCCATTCCGTTGCTCACTGATCTACTACAGTATGGGTTAGATATGTCTGTCAAGGTACTTCCACTTCCATCTGGTACCACTCCAACATCAAGAGATGAAGAAGAAACCTGCAGTGAAAGCTCATAAATTGAGGACTGGAGATTCATTACTTTATACTTTCTATAAGAAACAAAACATTCAATTAAGAAAACTTACACTGTGGCTCAAGGAGTTGTAGCCATAGCCACCACCAAAAGACTTAGATCCAGTAGAGAAATCCAACTCATAGCAGCAATTATCATTGACCAAAGCAGGAGCTTGAAATCCTAGTTTGTTACTTTGCACAGGCACCACCCCATCAGTAGTCCCTGAACTGTTCTGCTCTTGCACTTCCACTTTTGGATCCACATACGGATCCAAATCCAAATACGGATCCATTTCCGAACCAAACACATACTGACCGGTATTCAGATCCATGCTATCCACCCCCTTAGCAGTCCCCCCACCGGGGTTAGGCAACAGCCACGACTCCGCCTCTGCCTCCTCCCTGCTAACATCACCACGACCACCATCCACTTCATCAAAGTACCGATCCTCCAACAAGTTCACGGCTGCCCCACCGCCGTGCACAGTGGAGGATGAGTCGAAAAAGGGAGTGATAGGGACACGCTCGTGCCGACTAGCGAGAGGGTTTGCCGAGTGGATGTCACGGTCACAGGTAACACAGAGAGCAGCCGCGTCTGCCTTGCAGGTGAAATGGGCTGGGGCTTGTTCACAGACTTCGCAGACCGAGACACGCGCGTGGCGAGAGGCAAGCTTGTTTGCCGCGTGGATTTTGGAGTCGCAGCTGATGCATAGAAAAGCTGAGTCAGCTCGACAAAACAACGTTGCTGTTGCTGACTTGCATGAGTCACAGAGCTTCGAAGCCATTGAGGAAGAAGATGAGGAGGGGGAGTACGAAGACTTTGAAGCTTCTCTTGCCTTTGCCTTTGTCGAAGAAGTAGGAAGCCTAGTTTTGTTGGATTGGTGGTGCTGTGGTAATGGTTTACTGTCGTCTATCTAGTGGGATCCTGGAGATCTAAGGATTGACAAATAGGAGATCGACATGTGGATCGAGCTTAGCCAAATATAAAGGATTTCGATTGGGTTTTTTTTTACTTTTTATCCGTTTCTTTTCATCCGTGGCTATTAAAATATATATAAGAAAATTACTTCATCAGTTTTTTATTCCCAATACTTACTTGTTTTTTAATCACATTTCTATGTAAAATAAAAATTCTCAAAATTTTTATTTATCAAAATAACTCATTTTTTCATAATTATTAATTAACCTACTAGCCTACTAAGAAATCCTATTAAAAATTAAATTAACTACAACTAGTTATTTTTATTGATAGTTATTAATTAACCTACTAAATTAATAAATCCTATTGAAACTTAATTTGACTGCAACTAATTATTTCATTGATAATTATTATAAATATTAATTAACCTTAATAAGTTAACGAATCCTGTCGTAAATTAAATAGATTGAAACTAATCATTTTCATTAATAATTTATCATAATTATTGAGAATTTAATGACTTAAATAAATTATTTTTTTATTTGTAGAGGATAAGTATTTATTTAAATTTTAAATTAAACTAAAAAACCTTCTTGAGAAGTAAATTAAAATAATTTTTAAATTGATATAATTATTGATCGAAGAAAAAAAATCACAACCTTCATGAGAAGTAAACTCCTTTATCTTCTACAAGTCAATTCTCGTGATTTATTTCTAAATACTGTTAAGTACTGCTTTGGAATTAGTTTGTCCATATGAAAATAAATTTTCATATATTATTTTATAATAATTATATTGTAAGTGCATGTTCAATATATGATATTTTTTATTTAAGAATATATTAAAATATATTTTTAAAATTTTTAATATTAGCACATAAAATTATTGAAAAACATTAAAAAAATATAATTTAAAATAAAAATATTTTTAAAGAATTATTAAAAATAAAAATTACCGCATTGAAGGGGTCAATGATGTGTAGAGGTAGAGCCCACGGGAGAAAGGAAGCGTTTTCGGCGTTTTGTTGGCGAGATAGTGAAATTATTATGGGAGGAAGGAGGGTTTGAATAATGTGAGCGTGGGGGGGCCCAGAGGGGGAGGGCAAGTTGATGATGTTCGAGAGGGATCTGCAGAGAGGGACTTTGGGGTTAGCTGGCATGCCCTTTCCTATCCTCGAGTTATGGGCAGAAAGGAGAGGGGGGAGTGTTAGCATGTATTCGGAGACTATTGTAAATAAATGAAACCGTGTGGCCGTTGGATGAGACCTTCGAGCATGTTGGAGAGTTGAGATTCGAGGGAGATGAAATAAATGGTCCGAGGAAAGGTTGCAATTGACTAGTATTCAGAAATTAACGTTTGGGATTGATTGTGCGAAAAATATATTAAAATAATTCCTTTTATTTTATCATTGATGTATTAACAATCATAGAAAATATTAAAAATATTAATTTAATATTTTTTTAAATTAAAAATATTTTTTTAAAAAAATAAAAAAAATAGTTATAAACTCACTCCCAAACAATCTTGAAAGGGAATTCGAAGGAAAGTAAATGGCATGCCCTCCTTGCGATCTCCAAATAACCGATGAGGAGTGAGAACAGCAATTGCTTCTAGCAATGAATGTAGTTAATAAGAAAGTGCATAAAATACTCCATGTTGGGTTGTCGAGGTTCAAGTGAATCCTCTTTCCTCACGTTACCATTCTGCTAGTTGGACTTCGATGGGATGGATGTAAACAGATCTCGGACTGAATCTCGAATATCTTTTTTTCACTTTTATTTTTCTCCAAAGCACTTCATGTGTGCGCAACTTGCTATCTCGGTATCCTAAAGCCCAGCGAAATATTAATCTGAAAAGTACGGCCACACCGCAATATCAAACTACAACTTGTTGGATTTAAGACTTGGCCAACCTACCCTCACCTAAGCCCAAAGTTAAAAAAAAAAAGCAACCCAAACCAGTTTAATTCATTATCTGTCTAAACTAGTCAAAATTCAAATTAATTTTTTTAAAAAAAATTACAAATCAACATCATTTTTATTTTTAAAAATTATAACAATATCATTTAATTTAACCAGTTAAACCACATCAACTCAGGATAGCTCGGTTTAATAGCTTTGATTTGCATACTCGTTCTGGCCTCGCATGGTGTAAAGAACGACAATTAAGCATCTAGGCAAATTGATCAAAGTTTTGGAGCCACTGCCCCCTAGCGTGCAGTTTGTGTTGGTCGAATTGGATAGCCCCGGTTTACAACTCGATTCACAGCTCACGAGCTCCTCGGTAAAGAGGCCTGGCTCAATTGTTTGGAGCATTCTCTTCAAAGGCAGCCAAAGCCTGTGTAATGCTAATGAAGAATCACAATAAAGAAGAAAGGCCCTCCGAACTTAACAGAGACTGAATTGAGGGAACAACACAAAATGAAGGTAGCAGCCCATAGTGTATTGTGTTAAAGCAGAATTACAAGAAAATTATGTATATTTGCATCACCTTCCCCAAAATCATTATGTAAGCCAGTACTTTAAGCTCCAAATGAAAGTAAGAAATTGAGAAGTCGTGCCGAGTTTGAATAAGGGATAATGATATTTACTGCACCAGCATTTTTGTACATGAGATTATGCTCGTTCTGGGACTTCCTTGAACAAAGTTAGCCACCTCCTGACTTGAGAGTGTTGCTCAACCTGCAAAAGTTGATTTCCGCTTAGGCATTTATGTCAAGTAATTACAAGGCACCAAACTCCAGTACCATAGAGAAAGCAATCGCATATACACTGGCACTACATAGAGCGGTAACCAAGTTATGGATATCATGTGAAAGCATGTAAAAGTGTGCTTGCGACCCCATTAGGCCTGAAGAGATAAGATTTTGAATCCAGACTAACATTTTTTATGAAACAAAAATCTGAAAGGTGTCGAGATGTGAAGGGTGAAGGGTGAAGGGTGAAGGACAATATGCGATGTTGGTCCCACGCATGCAAGTCCTACCTAATGAGATTCAGATGCTTAACAGAACATGTGATTCACAAAGAACATGTGACAAAACAATTGCTATCTACCATGTATGAAAACTCTATGAACCAAACCAATCTTTTGTTTCATTTCCAAACCAATCACTACACAATCAATCAAAACATGCATTATCAAGTAGACTTGAGTACGATGAGAAAGAAACATGGTCTTGGCAAAATGGGGTTTTCTTTTCAGGATCCAAAATAAAATAGATTGTGATGCAGGACAGCCTAGGGGCTGTTCTGAATCTGACTTTTTGAGACTGTTAGAACATTATTAATATTGATTTGTGATGGAATACGAAGAAGGATGTGGATAGATTCTAGGAGTCACACCTAGGGTTCTTAAGAGTCCCCCCTAAGAGAAGATCGAGTCACACAATCAAAGCAAATTGGCCGGAAATTATTTGATATTATTGCATCCTAAAATATTGAAAGACTACATTCTTATTTATAGAGTTTTGGTTGTCCAAATCCAATAAGGACAAGGATTCCTAATCTCCATCATAACTATTCCTATACAGAATAGGAAAACCTAATAACTTTAGCACTAATAAAATACTAAACAGAAATAAAATACTATAATTTCCAGCATATCTGAAAATTACTAAAATACCCTCACGAATTACTCAAGTCCCCAACTAAGTTTTCCATCATTAGCCACATGCCAAATAAATGCGTGAGCATTGGAATCATTCTTAGATCGCCTTCTAAAGGCCTTTGGGGGATGCTGCCAGCATGCCCCATCAGTTTGCCACTTTATCTTCGCGACATCAAATATTAACCACACTACATCTAGGTGATACCATATATGATAAACCAGCATGTAATCCTTTGGATTTAAGGATACATGCACGTCCGGTAATTTATGATAAGAATGCTTACCAGTCCAAACCCTCAAAGAGGCCTTCACCCTTTGTGGCGCAAGCTTTGAAGATGGCCCATTGGCGACTTTTTATTTTGTGCAACTCCAATGCCTCAGTCACAGCAGCATCATCAAGTGCACCAGGGAGATCCTGTTAATATAAAGCAGTGGTTGTAACATGTTATAAGAAACTCCAGTGGTTGGTGACAGATTTTTTTCCCCATAGAATGGAGAAGTTATATTGAAAACTTTTGGCTTGTATTGTAGAAACAAATCTGAGAGGATAAAGAAGCCTACTTTGGGATGATCAAACCAATCAATTATCTACCCCCATATAAATATAGGAACTACCAAAATTTATCCAAATTGTGGATGATAAAGAAAATAGTCTTCACCTGCTTGTTCGCAAAAATGAGGACAGCTGCACCTTTCAACTCTTCCTCCTGCACAATGGTCCAATTTCATAAATTAGAGTTCTTAGATGCCATCAGAGCGAATGAAAATTGGTCTGTTTTCCAATAGATGTAAGCATGATAAACATGTCCCTATTTACATGAGAAACAAGCCTGTTCAGAATATAAAAGAGCTGACAAACAAACGGATATTTCATTTCTTTTCTTTTCTTCTCACTCTCTAGCTTTTAATTTTTGCGAAGAAATTATTAAACATGATTGATAGCAACCAATAATCCCAACAACTCACTATCCCATAAATTGCACTCCCCTTTTCACATGGTGGACCATATGAAACTGGAACCCATATTTGTTGTCCAGATATGTTGCATATTATTAGAAAAGTAACCTACTTAATTCCACAGCCTTGTACTAACAATTGTTATCTTCAGTATATCACATTAATAATCACCAAATTTATGGAATAATTACAAGTAACAAATCAAGAGACTAAATCTGCTGCCTTTTGCTTGTTATCTTTTTCCATTCCCCAAGCAATCAAAAGAAAAGTCAACATCTACGTTGAAATTGAAGTGGGCAACCTAAACCAATGGCTATATCTGGGAGAATGTGAGCAAACATTACCAACTAAGCTAGCATTTAAATCTGTCAAAGTAAAAAAAAGCAAGACAAAGTTGTAACAACATCCTTGAACTCTACAAACTAATAATAAAACAGATACTCTGTAAGTACCTCCAAAATTGAATGAAATTCTTCTTTGGCTATTCCAATTCTTTCCGTGTCACTTGAATCCACCACATAAATTACAGCTTGAGTATTTGGGAAATAACACCTCCAATATGGCCTGAAATAAACAAATAAATTCATTCACAGGGAAGGGATGAGGGAATAACAGACTACTGCATGCCAAATATCTACTACCAAGGAATCAGAATAGACACGCACAAACAACTCAAGAGAGAACTAAGGATAAGTTCATGAAGGATTTTAAGATCATTGAAATTTAATTGATAGCTTTTCTGTAATTGTGCTCCTTAACGACTCGTATATTCTTTATGCAATACGAAAACTAAATGCACCTACATTCCTACTAAGAACACCGATCAACAGCAAAGGTGGCAAACAATTTCTACACAATGTATACTAAATTTTCTTCAAAGAAGAAGGGAGAAAAGTTACCTGATACTTGTTTGTCCACCTGTATCACCAAACCACAAAGCAATTTAATTTACATTGATTTCATAAACTTAAACAGCATAACAAATATACTAGAAAATTACTATAGAAAACCTCCTTGATTTCATTAACCCAAAGGCAACAAAATTAGAACCGAACAGCCATTTCACACACCCTTACAGTTCAAGATCCACAAACTAAGACCCTTTAAAAAAAACCATAAACATCTGGTGTGAAACAAAATTGCTAAACAAGTTAATCACAATCAAACCCACTTAACTTGACCCCTCAACTCAATCACTCTACCACACATTAGCTGTCAGTATCTCTCCATTACATAGCAAAACCAATTCTAAAACTATGTTACTTCTTAGAATAAAATCAATTACTTACCTAAATCCCACACTTGGAACTTAATGTTGTTATACTGTACAGTTTCCACATTGAACCCAATTGCTACACCACATTTAAAAAAAAAAAAAATCAAATTTCCATCAAATTAGCTGTAACAAAATAATAGGGAAAATCATAGCAGAAAAGTTAATTCCCAACTCAAAAAAATAAAAGAAGAAGAGGAAGAAGCTCACTTGGGATCGTGGAGACTACCTCTCCCATTTGAAGCCGATCTAAATCAGAACATAAAAGGGAAAAACATCAAAACATAAAAAATAAGTAGAGGTAGAAAAAACCCACAAAAAATAGCAGAAAAAGAGAGGGGGATGTTACAAAGAATGGTGGTTTTGCCAGCATTGTCGAGACCAAGGACTAGGATTCGAGCTTCTTGATTACCAAATAAAGAGGAGAACATTCTACTAAACAAAAGACCCATTTCTCTATTCGCTGTCGTGTTTTCTTATCTTCTTTCACAGTTCGTTCGACAATTTCTTTGTACGTATCACGAATTCAATCAGCTTCGCAGGTTCTTTCTTGTTCACAAGTGCTGACTGCTGAAGCTACTTTCTTTCTTTCTTCCATTTTGCAAGCAGGCCGAAAAAGAAACTATCTTTTAGTTTACGGGCCCAAACCATAGTGTGTTGTGGGCTATGAAGTTGTGGCTTCTAGCAGGCCAGATGAGCTAGAGATCAAGGATTGTTTGTGAGCGAGCTCGATATGAATAGTAGATATTAAACTTTACCCGTTAAATCCAAAAACTCATATTTAAAATTGAATAAAAAAATATTGATTTAATAAAATAAAATCATGATAATATATTTAAATTTTTAATAACTTGGTTGAATCATTTAAATCCGATAATATCTATTATTTTAACTGAAATAATTGGCTTGAATTAATATGATAATCTATGAGTTAATCTGATAACTTAAAAACTTAAATTATTTTTAAAATTAGTTTATGACTAAGTTTTATAAAAACCTATAATACAAATAAATTAGTTTTTTACGCAAAAAAATTATGTTTTTCTTTCTAGAATTGATGCAATTGTTTGTTTATGAAGAATTGGTTTTTCACAAAAGAGTAGTTTGTTTGATTGATTGCAAATAAACAAACTATATTAGACAATTGTGTATATCCAAAGTTTTTTTTAGTCAATAAATATAATTATTTTCATGATGATATTTAATTTAAATGTATAATAAGATTATAATTTGATAATTAAACTATCATAAATATAAAATACTGAGGTGACTATGATTTCATTTTTTTTTCTTTGAATAGTTATAAACTTGGTGTATTTTTTTAATAAACAAATAATCTTTATTTTCAACAAATATACATATTTTTCAATTTTTTTGATTAAATAAAATAGAAAAGAAAATTGAAGATAAAAAAGGAAAATGATTTATTGAATATACCTACAACATTTTCCATCAAACAAATAGATGAGAAACATCTATACTCCAACTTCATGTATAACCTTTTTATTTATTAGTTTTTATCAAAACAATGACACATGATATATGCAAAAGATGAAAATACATGCGTGACTTTATATGATCCATATCCATGCATCATAAATGTCCACACTCCACTTACTAAATAATTTGGGATTTTTTGCGTAGCTTCACGTTCATGTAAATGTAAAAAGTGAACCTCCAAGTAAAATCTTAAATAGTGAAGGTATTTTTAAAAAAACAGTTGATTTTATTTTTTTATTTTTTTTTCTTTTAATTTTATCATTTCAGTCATTCAAATTAATTTTGTATTAGTCAAGTCAATTTAATCACACCAAAAAAACTCTAACATGGTTTAACTTTAAACTTGGACGAAGTAAAAAGTCGGATCAAAAGGTGTTTTTTATCAATTTAATCATTTTTTTTAATTTTGACAACTTTTCTTTTCACAGGTTAACCGAGTTGCCCTTAAATTGATTAAGTCAATTAGATCATGTTGGGAAAACTCTTACACAATTTAAATTAAATTTTGACCAGGCAAGAAGCTGAATCAGGTTTTAAGATTGACTTGGTAAAGTAAGTTTAATAACAATGCTAAATAATTCTTTATTACCTAGATATTTTTTGTTAAGTTCAATTTTTTTTATCTAATTGCATTATAGCACAAGTGTTGTAAAATAATCAAGTAAATTATTATTTCACCCTTCATCCTTTAATTTTGAAAGTTTTACTTGAGAGGTAGGAAGATTTTTGCATTCTACCAATTTGTCATTCCTGATTTGTTTGAGAGCAATGCCATCTTTTATTTTTTAAATAATAGTACAATTATTGTATTGCTCTTAAAGAGTAAACAATCATAACCTTTGGTTTAGAGGCTGTATGGTAATTTTAATTTTGTCATGAACAATTGAATTATGTAGATACCTTTACTATGCTAGATTGTTAGCATTATCTTCGAGGGCTTGATTGTCATTTTCTAGTGAGTTTTTTGTTATTGTTATTTAGTCCTAGGGATATTTTTGTTTTTTTTTTATATAATTTCATGAACAATCAAATTACTTCATTACCCTTGTCATTCAAAAGTTTTAGTCATGGCTTCAAGAGCTTGTTTGTAATTTCATAAGGGTTTTTTTTTTTTATTGTTGTTTAGTTATAGGAGTATTTTTGGTTTTGTGTAGATAAAAAAGGCTATTGATGCATGCAAGTAACGACAATTGTTGAAATCAAGCTTCCACCACATCATTTGATGCGTCTCGGCATCCTTCTCCTCCCTAAGTGGCGCATGTATAATATGTCAATTGGCTTTTTTATTTTTTCCCTTTCTTCCTTGAATTTAGTGTTGTCCATGCAAAAAATTATAGTGGCCTTTCAATTTCATTTTTCTTTTAATTTCAATTGTTTTATTTACTTTGATTGTTTTTAATTGGATTTTATTTTTGATTTCGTTCCTAGTTGTTTGATTTTATTGGTCCTTTTCTTTATCAAATTTGGTTTTCAATCATTTAATTGCTATTTTTTTTTTGTTTTCAATCATTTTCTTGATTTATTTGTTTTCCTTCAATTCCATCTTTTAAAATTTCTTTTCATTGATTTTTTATGTCAAGTTTGGTGCCAATTATTTTAATTGTTATATTTTTAATCATTTTCTTAATTGATTTATTTTTTTCAATTCCATCTTTGAACATTTAATTTCATTTAAATTTTTCCTTAACATTTAATTTCAGTTGATTTTTATGTTGAATTTAGTCCTAATTTTTTTAATTGTTATTTTTTTTTGCATTGTTTTTTTTATTGATATTTTTTCCTCAATTTTATCATTCAATATTTGTTTGGTTAAAAATCTTGCTTCTTTATTTTTTCAGGTTTGCTTTTAATGGAGTCATTCTAGTTTCATGTCCCGATTCATAGATCTGGAATATTAGTCTGGGTTGATTTTAGTCCTTTTTTTAAAGTATTTTTTTTTTCAAATATTGTTTTGCTAGTATTTTTGTTAGCTTTGTTATTTATGAGATCATCTCAATTTCATGTTCTAGGTTATGTGTTTGATTTGTTCACTCGGGTTGGTTACTGAGTTCACAAGAGGATTATTTTATTTTTTTTATATGTTTCTATCACATAAGCAGGTGTCCATTCCTTGTATTTTTTTGATGTGTTCGGCATTTCATAATATTTTTTTATGGTGTGAGTTTGTTCAGTCATTTAGGTTTGTAATTATCATTTAAGCCATGAGTTTTTTTTATGGTGGATTTTTTTTATTTATTTAAATAAAAAAATTTAGTAAACATAATTGGATAAATATCTTATCTTTACAGTTTTTTTCTTGGTTATTGTTAACAATGTTTTTTATTTACATAAATGATTATCGATTTATTTGGTTAGATGATTGCATAGGCTTTTCAAATGATACTTTTATTTTTTCATGTAAAAAAATACATTAGAGCAGCTTGTATACACAACACTTGTTTTTTTTAAAAAATTATAACTTGCATGCCAAATTCATGATTTTAATTGCTTTTAGTTTTTCTTTTTTTCTTTACACTTTTTTTGGAAAAAAATATTATTTTTTTATTCTTTACACTTGGCCTTTTTATACCATTTTTTGTTATTTTTTTATTATTCTTTTGTAAAAAACTTTTAATGTTTTTTTTTCTTTAAACCTTTTGATTTTGGAAATTTATTCTCCACAGACTAAGAAAATAATGTTTCACTGTAGCAATTGCAACATTGTTTTCTTTTTTTGACTATGTTAAAAATTAGTTTGAGATCTTATATATTTTTATTCATGCATATGGTTTTTATTATATTTAAGCGTTGGTTTTGTGATTCATGGTTATATTTTTTACTTGATATAAAAAAACGTGTTAGTAAAACATACACATTAATTCTTCTGTGTTGTAAAAAAGATTATTTGATCTGTAGCTAGACGAGTAGAATAGACGTATCAATACTTTATTTTTTGTATTTATCAACACAAATAATTTTTTTAGACCTTTTAATTTATAATTAGAATTTTTTTTTTGAAAAGCTTGCATTTTTATTTTTTTTCAAAAACTTTATCCGACTGCCAGTGAAGCATGCATCATCAAAATCTTGTTGAATTCGAGGAAGGAAGGAAGAACTTAGAACAAGATCCAAATTTGACAAAAACACACCACCCAAATGAAGGAACTTCCGATTTACTTTGCTTCTCACCTCCTCTTTACTTGATCAGCAAGTGATGTCCTGCAATTATGGCCTTGGCTTGTATATGTAGATTATCAAGATTTCTTGCCCATTGCAGGGGAATAATAATAATAATAATAAGGAAAAAGGTGTCCATTAAATATTAATTAAAAAAAAAAAAATGAAAGCTGGGGAGCATTTGTTAACAAAAGCGGCTTCGCATCTCCGCGCGCAGGCAACCTGCTGCTAAAGCTTGCACGTTGCTTTCAACTGAGCACGGTCCAGTGAGAGAACACGACGTGTCCTCATATTCCGAAGAAAGTAACCGAAGGCAAGCAGGCTCTCTCTAATCTTTCTCGTGTCCTCTTCTAAAAGCCTGGCCCCACCCTAACTCCCTGCCACCTATCAGTACTTCCTGTTGGAAAATTGAAAATGAATCACCTGGCCAAACGATTTATTTTAGGACAGTTTTATTTGCTGAAAGTATTTTTTTTAAAAAAATAAATTT
>Ga0325411_1005264_pt1 | contig 14390 bp, 10 predicted proteins | sample PopdelMetagenome_13_FD_206181 | JGI IMG/M metagenome (GOLD analysis project Ga0325411, IMG submission 206181) | Populus deltoides microbial communities from Bellville, Georgia, United States - Xylem-PdIQD-R4 | ecosystem: Host-associated > Plants > Phyllosphere > Stem > Wood/Secondary xylem... | reverse complement strand
TTTTGCGAAAGTTTCCTCTACCTTTCCTGTTATAGGAGCTTAAAACAAGATTGAAAACCTTTTCAAAGGAGAAACTTCTAGGAAAACAAAAAACTTCCTGTTATAGGAGATAAATTGTTCCCCCCTAATTTTTTACTAGAGTTTATATTTGCTCAAGATAACATATATTTCGAGGTTTGTTGACCAATAAAAGCAGAGAAAATTAGTACTGGCAAATGGCGCATAAAGACAGGAAGAGTTGTTCCTTTAAACTTAGTTTCTTGCATGGTCTTGGATTCTTGATCAACCACTTGCCTTCTGTGTCTACTGGCAAATCCCTTTCCCAATCATGGCTCACATACGAGTTCAAGAATCTTCACTGTATATGTAATTACAGATGGAGATTCTGCTATCACTCAACTTCCAAGCTGTAACTCTTCATGGCAATACTAGCATTTAAGAGGAGATGAAAATCTACGTGGTGCATGCTTTATCATAATCTTTGCTTAGGGCTTGATGTATGAAGAGACTGTCTTACATGAGGAAAATCATAGCAGTTGATTTCAATGACAATAAAAAATGCCAGTCAGTGTAAGAAAAAAGTTGTTTTTGGTAGAGTTCGTACCAATGTTTTCCTTGGATAGTGCTGAATTACAGCTTGTAGGTGTAACTCATTAGTTCTGACTATAGGATAGTGCTGAATTTGCTTGATTAAGAGTGTGCTGAATTCCATCCCTTTTACTATATGTCATCTTTCTTGATAACTAAAGGGGTTGCCAAATTGCTTGCTTCTACTCAAAGAAAGTTTTTATGGCCCGGAGTTTCAAAGCAATGAAAGGTACAGAGGTGGACAGGGAATGGGGTCACTGATGGGGAAAAATAAAGCAAGGTTGTTCAAATGGCTTTGGAGGCTTAGTACAGAAAGTACTGATAAATGGAAGGGCTTATTCATTTAATTACAAGAAGCATCAATTTCCCTTCTTTTGAAAATGGCATTCCGTTCTTCTGCAATCCTTTATCTAGAACTTGACAAGGAATAATGTCTATGATAAGGCCTGAAGATGCTACTTCTGAAGCCTTGAGAAAATGCTCCAGTTATCGGGCAGGAAATGGGAATCATGTTGCTTTTAAAGGACCAATTTCCTCGCTTATATAAAATATCATCTTCCCCTTGTGCACTATTTGAGATATGGGAAATTGGATGCATGCATGGTTCTTGGTCTTGGAATGTATTTTGGCACAGAAACTTGAGAGCTTTTGATGGTAAAGTAAGAATTATATTTTGAAGGTTCTGAAGACCAACCAAGTTTTTAAAGTGTTTAGATAGATGATCACACGTTTATGTCAATATTCCTTTCTTTAGAATTTACAAAATTAATGGTTGGTGATAGATGACCTGCACCTGCAAAACAATTTTTTTGGGTGAGATTTTGGGACCCTTTAATGATAAAATCAATGATATTTAATAAGAGATTGCAATAAATAAGAGAATGAACTTTCAACTCTAAGAATAAGAGTGTTTGTTCTTAGTTGTATATGATAAGTGCTTTGAGAATAAGTATATGAATGCTTAGAGATTAGGATAAAAGTGAACGTTTTACCTGGGTAATTTAAAAGGTATATATAGCCTTTGAACTTTGTCATATTGCTTGAATGAAGGAGTTGAAATGTCATCTCCATCTGATAGCATTAATGAGGGATAAATATCCCTTACACAACATTAATAAAAAGTAAATATCATTTACACAACATTAATGAATGATATATATCCTTTACATAATATCAATGTTGATGAAAATATGGTAGACCCTTACGAGACTTTTATATATCTAGATATGTAGGGAGATGATCATTTTTGGTTTTTAACATTTTATGTTAAAAGATATAAGAATGGACAAACAAATCCTTGTGACCCAATATCAGTCCTAAAAAGATTATTAACTCCATATATATATATATATGGAGATAGAACAGTTCAAGTCTAAGGGTGTTGAGTTTGACATCTTGGTGTTAATAAAATTCATGAACACCAAGATCGATCTTTTTTATCCTTGGAATATGTTGAACCAATGACTTTCTCTCTTCTTCATCATTACCCGATAAATTTCTCTTAACTCCTAAACTTAAAAATTAAAAAATGAACTGTTGGACAAAAAAAATTGAATTTATATGATCATGATTCAAGTTTTGCCTCCCACAAGTATTCAAGAACCTCTCTTCTCTATGCTTGTAGACCACTAATGTAACACCCTTTACTATATTGATCAAGGATGTAAAATTTGGGTAATTTTTTATAATAATAATAATAATAAATAAATAAATAATAATAGTAAGGACAATCTTAACTCACCATCAAACAACTTCATTAATTACTACAATGATACAAAATTCATTTCCTCACATTTCTAATTATAAACACTTACTAAATTACATACATATAAAGTATTCTTAAGGTAATAATTTGAAAATACAAAGATTGCTTCAACATGTAAGTGTAATTAGCTTGGTGACACTCTAAAAGAAACTAAGGTCTTCAATGAAATATATATGTAACACATAATTAATATAAGTTATCACTCATTAGTATCTATAAATTTCACCACTAGATCCTCTATTAACTTAACACAACAAAGTCTTTGTGAAATAAATTGTGAAGTTGTATGGAAGAAAAGTCTTTGTGAAATGGTCACATGCATATGTATAAATTCATTTTTCTTTTATTTTCCATCCTTTGGGTGGTTATGTCAATACTAATGAACCTCATTAGCATCATTAGTTTTCTTTATCAAGATCGACTAATCATGTTCAAGTAAATACTGACATCAATGTAACCCTTTGATATCATTAGTGTTCCGAATCCCAAAATAGCTAGTCAAGTCTTTTATAAATACTTTCTTTTAACATTCAATAATATCGATGTGAAATAACTCTTTGCTATCATTAACCTTCATATTAGGAGTAGTTAATCAAGTTTTTCCATCCATTTCCTTTCTTTCTTTTTCTTATTTAAAAATTTTCCATACTATTACAAGAAACATACAGAAGTAAATCTAACAATTGTATTGGTGAAAATATTACATAATATAGGTGTTAGACACCTACTTGTGGTTTGAGTTTTTATCGTGATTCCCTACTAACGTACTGATTCCGCAACATCTCTTATACCAATAAGGATTTAATCATCATCACCTATTCAACCCATATTGAAAGTTATATTTCAACTTCTCATTCACTTCACATTCTTAACTTAATTAACAAGAGAAACTTCTTATACTTTTCAATTCCATAAAAAATCCACACCATTTTCATTTATCTTGCTATCCATTAATTTTGTTTATCAATAATCCATACATAATTTCATTTTATTAAACAATACAATTGCTCAATATTTCTTAAAATACTCATGTATGTTAAAATCACCACACATCATCAACATTCATTATACATTTCACACACGAAACATAACCATAATTTATTTATCTCATACATTCATCATAAAATCCTAATTCAAAATATAATAGAGATTCAACTATAACTAGACGAAATACTCAAATTCATTTGATCATTATCAATGCATCAACACATTATGTAAACATTTCACTTAACTCCATAACTTCACATTTTCATCCCAACATGGCCGGCCATTGACTTAACAAAACACAAAGTTTTATTCTTTATAATTTGTCTTGATTTCCTTTAATTTATCACTAATTGCATATCTCATAAATCACAACCCGATCATATTAAAATTTAACATTATAATTATATGATCACAACATTCCTCCATGAAACATGCATCATTCAATCATATTCAATTTCAATATTTAATTCCATTTCAATAATCATATAAATTATGATACAATGTATAATTATACACAATTATAAATATTAAACCCACTTAAATTAATCCTTCCATTATTTCTTACTTAATTGACGCTTTTGGCCATTAATTCACCAAGTTTTCTACTTCAATAACAAATGATTTCACATAATTCTTAAGTTATTCTAGCTCATTTACATGATTTCACAAATAATTTGTAATTCTCCTAAAATCACTCAAGAACCCTAATTAAGTAAAAAAATGAAATTCAACACTAACATGCTAACTACTTAAATTAATGACAATATTAAAGCTTAAAGATACATTACAAATCAAGATGGATGCTTAAACCTTTCCTTTGCAAACCAATGTTTCCAATTTCTCATTCCTCCTCCAAGCTTCTCAGTCTTTTTCTCTTTCTCTTTCTCTTGTAGTCTCTCTCTCTTCCTCTCCCTATTTTTCAGCCTCCATGTATGTCTCTTCCCCATCCGATATTTCCCCCCATCACACCATCTCTCAAGAGAGAAGACAAATAAATTCTCAGCCCAATCCAACGATTGGATTGAGAGTTATGTTTGATGACGTAAAACTAGTCAACATGTAATTTTTTACTCCAAAATATGAATTAATGTATTATTTTACCAATTAAAATAATCAATATTTCCAAAATAATTCATTAGGGACTTATATCCATGTTTATAATAAATTTTTTCCTTAAATTTCATCCCTTTACAGGTTAAAATTGTGCGATCATATGCAGGCTTATATTGGCGGTTAAAGTCATTGGCACGTAAAACCATACATTAATTTGTTTAAAAATTACAAATTAATTTTCTAAATATTTTACCCCACCTTTATAAAAATCTCCACATTAATCACTAGTTTATTAATTTTTCAGGCTATGGGTTCACACCATACTCTTTATGTTTGCCAAGTTATATTTTCTAGATTCAAACGTATTTTTAATACCGAGTTTAAGTTGACCACATAGAATTTCATTAAACCTTATCTCATAACATCTCTTTCCCCTTTTATCCCTTCCATGTGTTTTTTATTTTCCCACTATTTTCTTACTTGTACTTTTTAAACTAACACATGAACATTTTATTTCAAATTCCCAAAATCCAAAGTCACCTTTTGAATTCTAGTTCTCGATTTACTTATTTAACATAATAATTTCCTTATTAATTTTATAGATTTTATCTAGGGGTTTATAACTGATTGAGTCCATGAATCTTTTATAACTTGAAGTTGGATCAAACTGGCTATACTCCTATCTAGAGTTTATCTAGTATAAAGTCCAAGGGTATGGTCTTTAGCTCCTAGTCATTAAGAAAAGGAACAATATAGTTTTATCTAAGTCCTCAACTTTTATACAAATTCTCAATCGGATCCTTTATTAGGTCTTTAAATATTTGTGTCTTTTTTTAATTGTATATTGAACTCTATGTAAATCAAAGTTTGTAAATATATATTAAACTAATTGTCGCATGTGTGCGGCGTCGCGGCGATCGTCCACCCTCACTCAAGTGTGTGTATCTGGAAAATATGGGGGAGACAAGGAATTCTTGTCTCTTATCAGTGAAAAAAATGGAATGGGAGTCGCCACCTAGTTTTTGGTTACTAGGAACCCTAAGTGGTCTCAGCGATTGGGCACGGAGACTGATTACGTAAAGGGTAGGTATTGGCACCCCAAATACGCCCTACCTAAGGTAATCTGTATTGTTTTATTGTCTAATAAAAATCTAAGGTCTCATCATGTTGGTCCATCTATGGTTCAAGAAAAGCCCTCCTCAGTAATGAGGTTCTTATCTTATGGGGTAAAACCTAACCGTTCTAATGTCTATAAAAGAACTATTGTTTTAAGATCGGGAATACGTTTTACGTGTAAACTCGTACCCCGGATACTAAAAGACAAACAAAATAAATTTTTTGTTGTTTTTGAAATTTTAGCCAATGTTCTCTTGACTTTAATAAACTGGTTATTAAAGCCAAAATGCATGCTAAAATATTTTTTTTGTATGAAAAAAAACCATGATTTTTTTAGCTTTGAGACACTTAGCCGTATACACAAAAACTTTTTTTTTCTTTTTTCAATTTTTTTTGTATTTTGAAAGTTTTGACGAAAACCGAGTATTTTAATATCGAATTTTGTATTTTTAGCAACATAAAAATACTATTTGATATTAATCAAAATGACATAAAAATACGCGGGAAAATTGTAAAATTTCAAAAAATATTTTTTGAATTTTTCTTTTAACAAAAAAAAAACTGGGCCGAACATGGCCAACCATCCTGGGCTGGGCCTGACCCGGCCCATATACTGTGGGCTGGACTTAGCCCAGCCGCGTGGGTTGGGCTGATGTTCCAGCCCATAACCAATAAAAGGGCTGGTTATTGTGCTGTGCACAGTAACTAGCCAAATATAATTAGCTAGTTACTGGGCACATCACAGTAACTAGCTAATTAATCTTCATTTGCTGTAGAACGTGAATTACTCACGTTCTGCATGCAAATGAAGATGAACAACTAAAAAAAAAACAGCAAGGGAGAGGAGAAAGTTACCTGGAGCAGGGAAGCACGGTTGTAGTCGTCAATGGTGGTTGAAGGTGGTGGTGGCAGCAATTGGGAAGCCCTGTGACAGCGACTGTGCTTCTTCTCCGCGGCGCAACGACACCAACGTCTATGTCTTCTTTTCCTCTCGTCGGTTTGCTCTTCCTATTTTCCCTTCCCTGTGCTTATCTCCCCTTCTGGTCTCTGTTTTTCCCGTCAACTTTCTGCTCCTTCTTTTTCTCCTTCCTTTCCTCCCTCTGTTCTCCCCTGCTTCCTTTTCGTTTTTTTTGTTGTTTAAGTTTCCTGGTTGTGCTGTTTGTTTCTCTCAAAACCTTTCTTCTCTGTCAATATCTCCCCTGTTTTTTTTTCCTTATAGTTTCTAGTTTTGGTCCCTTTCTCTTCACTCTTTTTTTCGGAAAAACCCTGCTGCTTCTCTCTTTTGGTCTCACATCTTTTTCTCTCCAAAAAACTGTCGGTCTCTCTCTCTCTCGGTCTCCCTCACTTTCTCTTTCAAAAAAATCCTTCCAGCTCTCTCCCTTTTTCCTCCTCTCCAGCACCCCCTCCTTTGGTATTTATAGGTAGAGGAGGAGAGGGCCACCTTACCCTTGTCATGGCGCAGGGTAAGGTGAGCTGGGGAGTTGCTCGCAGGGCATGGCTCCCCTGACTTTTTTCATCATTATGGCGTGGTGGCAGGGCCTGTGTGGACATGGGTCGTTGCTGGTTTTCTTAGGCAAGTGGGGTGGGGAGAGAGGGAAAAAATGGCGTTGCAGGGGAACATAATAGCCTCTTCTTCCCCTGTCCTCTGTGCGTGCAGGGAAAGAAGAAGACTTATGGTGCCGTTCAAAACGGCACCATTTGCTTCTTTCTCATCTCTTTTTTTTTGAACAGTACATGAAATGACGCTGTTTTGCCCAAAACGCGCCGTTTCATTTAAAAGGAAATGGCGCCAAAATGCATCAATTTCGAATCAGTCCTTCAATTTGCTTGTTTTTTTCATTTTGGTCCCTGGTTTCGGATAAAGTCCCTAATTGGCCATCAAACTTCAATATTTATGCAATTAAGCCCCTGATTTGACCAAATTAACTCTAAAAAATTATAATTTGACCCCAGCACTTTAATTTCTTCCAATTAAAGCCTAAATTGACTTTAGAATCAATTTTTCTTTGAATCAAACCCTCCATAAATTCAATTAAACTTTCAATAAATTCCATTGAGTCCATAAACATCTGATTTTGGATTTTTCTTTCTCAAATTGAATTTTCTTCATCAACAGGACTCTCAGCAGTCAACAATGTGCTGTCAAATTCCTATCTTTGTATTTTTGAACCTCCTCAACCAATTTTTGATCATTTTTTGGGCATTCTGGCATCCTCTTTTTGCTATTATTATTTTTTATATATATTTTTTATATTTTCTCCTTTTTATGCGAGGGACCCAAAAATGGGTTACAACACTAATGACAAAAAATAATTAGTTTATCTTCATAAAAGCATGCTAAACAAAAAATATCAAACAAAAGCCTAGAATTTATACATGTTTAAAACCATAATCATGTAAAAGCATAACTAATGTCAAACATGTTTTCAACACAAAAATAATAATAGAATCCTAGCATGTATATTAAGCATATAATCAAACTTGCAATTGATATTAACTCAAAGTTGTGTCGTACAGATTAGTAATAAAAAAATATCTATGTTTAAATTAAAATAAAGAAAGATGCTTACTTGTTAAAGCACTTTAAAGTAACGAGATTTTTGTTGTTGTCAATGATGAATTATTTATCCTTAAAGCTTTATTACTCCTCACTTGTGCAACTAAAATGTTTACAATATACCACTTAAGATTCCAAAAACACCACTTTGTTTAGATGCACTTCTAAACAAGGTATTTGAGCCAAATAATATGAAATACAAATATCTTTTACAAGATAAATCTAAGTTCTAGATTTGAAAGAAAAAACCAAAGTATAAAAGAGAAAGAAAACACTAAAAATAAGGTGAGAAAGAGTGTGAAAAAATCTAAAAAATTAAAGTTAGAAACTCTTTTTTTACCTTTTTTTTATAGCTAGTTTTGGAAGCTAAAAGGTTGAAGAATTAATTCTCACCATTATCAATGTCTGATTATCCACCATAAATTAAGAATTAAATATAGAAAAACCAAGAGTTGTTTTAGATTAATTTATCATTCACCTATAATTTATTTAAATCATGTTAATTAAAAAAAATTTCCAACACAATGATTGTTGTAAAAAAACATGCAGAAATTATTGATGAATATTACAACAGGAGAGAAAACTAGAAAATATAAGATTTCAGCAATATGCCTATATCCACATGAATGAGAAGCTATATTTTCACTATATATTGAATAGGCTTACATAATATATATTTATAGTAGACCTTAAACCGCTCAAGAGTCCAACTATCTAAGGGATATTAATAATTTTCAATAATAGCACTTTACCATACCACTTCGCTCAGTACGATATGCTCTGCTTCATCTTGATATCTGCATATAAGCTATAAACTACAACAATAACATATCAATTTAATCATAAAATTACTATATTGAACTTTATTTCTTAGGGTGATTAATTAATTTGACAGTTTACTACTAATAAATAGTAATATGTTATATGCAAACATAAATTTGAAGAACTTTACACCTTGAACAAATAGCTAATAATAAATTGTCCAATTATCACCAAATTATAAAAAAGAAGAATATCACAATTAACACTCGATAAAAAAACTATACCAATAAGAAAATTATCCATATTTGAAATTGGTAAAAAAAGTTACACAACTATTAATATTTTTTTATATTAAAAAGTTTTTCAATGCAAATTTTATTAAATATTGTATGTTTTGTGATTTTACTTAATTTACATTACACAAATTGAAAAAATACCTAAAGCTGCTCAGTGTTTCACTATGCAGTATGAGATGAATCATTATGGATTGAAACAATGATTTCTTCTTTTTTTTGTCCTTGAATCATTTTTTTACTTTGGCCATTGATTTCTTTTTTCAAATTTGTCCTTACACATTGCATTGACTGGGATTTTAGGCTGATAATTTATTTCAATTATCTATTTATAGGGTTCTCATAATCTCAAATAAAATATTTTAATGTTAATTTTGCATAACAATACTCAATTTGATTGTTTGCTAAGTATTAAAACTTTAAGGACCAAATTTGACATTGAAACAAGACACTAGGCTTTATTCCCCCTTTTTTTTACTGTTCATTAGGTTCACTTTTTGTAATTTAATCCCTCTAGTTTCTGAATTTTTCATTTTTGATCTCTTTGGTTTTTGGGTTTTCAATTTTCATTAAAAACTTCATTTTGCTTATTTTTTAGTCTCTTAACTTGAAATATAAGAGAGGAACTGATAAAGAAAATAAGAGAGAAAGTTATTGTTTGACCACTTTCCAACAACAAAAAACATGATCTTAATATCAATGAGTTTTATTTAATAAAAGAGAGTACTATTAAAGTGTTTTCTATCCTCCATCTTGTCAGAATAGGTAGATCAACCTTAAATTTTTTTTTCCAGCTATTTTCTCATTTATTAATTAAAAAGATACATTTTTTTATTCTTATTTCAAATCATTCAAATTTTTTCTTACATTCATTCTAGTTGCTTTTAGTTTTTATTGGGTAAACAACATATTTCGGAAAAACATACCTTTTTGGTTAGCAAGAAATATTAATAACAAAACTGTAATATAAAATTATTATATTTAAATAAAATTTCAACTATTACTATTCTATTAAAAACATTTAATGCCATATAATTAGATATAAAAAGCTTCACATGACATGAAATTAGATATATTAATTTACATCTATCTCTTAATTTTCTAACATAGTTTTTAGTTAGTGTTAAGAATTCCCTTTAATATTTATTTATGTATGTAATTCAATATTTATTTTATTAAATACATATATTAACTTTTCATTTCATAATTGAAGTTTTTTTTACACTAGAAAACGTGTTGATAACACCTCTATATTGATTTTTTTTCTTTTGCATTAAAACAAAAAGTCATATTATATGACATGCAATGAAAATACGAGTAAACTAACTTAGGTATTCCTTTTGCTGAATTACCATAAATTGTAAGATAATTTTTTTTTTCATCATATCATGAAATTCTCTTTTATAATTTGATCGTAAATAATACTTTGTGTTCTTGTTTTAGTGTGGTTATTGTAGTCATTGAAAAGGCAAGCAACGCAGTTCACCTTTAATTAGGGATCTTAGGATTAAAAGGTTGAACAACTCTTGTCATGAGCTGCATCCCAATTGGATTTGCAATGACACTAGATATGTTGCCCGCGTGATGCCGCGGGCTTGTATGTTATCGTGGGTTTGTAAAAAAAATCATGTGGAGAACATTATAGCAATTCACAGTGTTTTAAAGAAAAAAACTACGAAGCTAAATTCTCAACCAGCTCAATACTAAAAAAATAAAATCGACAAAGATAATTCTAGAAAAAGAAATCATAAAAAACGGAAAAAACCATGTGGGGAAACACTGTAACAATCCAGAGTGTTTTGCAATGACACTAGATATGTTGCCCGCGTGATGCCGCGGGCTTGTATGTTATCGTGGGTTTGTAAAAAAAATCATGTGGAGAACATTATAGCAATTCACAGTGTTTTAAAGAAAAAAACTACGAAGCTAAATTCTCAACCAGCTCAATATTAAAAAAATAAAATCGACAAAGATAATTCTAGAAAAAGAAATCATAAAAAACAGAAAAAACCATGTGGGGAAACACTGTAGCAATCCAGAGTGTTTTAAAGGAAAAAACTACAAAGTTAAATTCTCACCAACTTAATATTAAAAAAATAAAATTCTAAAAAAAACAACACAAAAAAAAGAAAAAAAAAGGAAGAAGAAAATTTTGGAAAAAAAAGCAAAAAAATATATAAAAAAATAGAAAAAAAAACATGTAGGGAATTAAAGCTAAATTATCAACCAGCTCAATATTAAAATCATTTAGAAAAACACTGTAGCAATTTATAGTATTTCATGAAAAAATATACAATTGTAATTCTCAACTAGCTCAATATTAAAAAAATAAGATCAAAAAAGAAAATTTTGGAAAATATCAAAAAAAAAAAACAAAAGGAAAAAAAACCATGCAAGGAAACACTGTAGCAATCTATAGTGTTTCATGAGAAAATCTACAGTTTTAATTTTCAACCAGCTCAATATTAAAAATAATAAAATCAATGAAGACAATTTTGAAAAAAATCATAACAAAAAAAATAATAATATGGGGAAACATTGTAGCAATCAACTGTGTTTTAAAGAAAAAAAATTATAAAGCTAAATTTTTAACCAGTTCAGTATGAAAAAAATAAATTCTATAAAGACAATTCTAAAAAAAAAATCGATAAAAAAAACATGTGAGAAAACACTGTAGTAAGGCAAACATCATGTGGAGAAACACTGCAACAATCAACAGTATTTTAAAGAAAAAACTAAATTCTCAACCAGCTCAATAGTAAAAAAATAAAATTGACAAAAACAATTTTGAAAAAAAAAACAAAAAAAACAAAAAAATGAAAAAAAAACATACAGGGAAAGCTAAATCTCAATTCTCAACCAGCTCAATAATAAAAAAATAAATTCGACAAAGATAATTTTAAAAAAATATATGGGGAAACATTGCAGCAAAAGAAAAACCATGTGGGGAAACACTATAGCAATTTACAGTGTTATTTTTGAAAAAACTATGAAGCTAAATTCTCAACTAGCTCAATATAAAAAAAATAAAATTAACAAAGACCAGTTTGAAAAAAAAAAAGAAATCATAAAAAGAAAGAAAAAAAATCATATAGGAAAATATTGTAGCAACCCACAATGTTTTAAAGTAAAAAACAACATAGCTAAATTTTTAACCAGTCCAATATTTAAAAAAATTAGCGAAGATAATGTTGAAAAGAAAAACAAAAACAAAAAAAATTAAAGAAACAAAAAAAAAAGAAAAAGAAGTCAATTTTGAAAAAAAAAAAGTACAAAGAAGTCAATGCTTTCCCCACGCGTTTTAGAGTTTCTTACTAGATGCCATGCCCGTGCGATGCCGCGGGCTTGTGGCATGCATGTATGTTTTTGTGAGTTTGTAAAAAAAATCATATGGAAAAAAATTGTTGCAATCCATATTGTTTTCAAAGAAAAAACTACAAAGCTAAATTTCCAACCAGCTTAATATTAAAAATATAAAATCGACAAAGATAATTTTGAAAAAAATCATAACAAAAAAAAATAAAAGGAAAAAAAATCATGTAGTGAAACACTGTAGCAATCTATAGTGTTTGATGAGAAAATCTACAGTTGTAATTCTCAATCAGCTCAATATTAAAAATAATAAAATCTCCAAAGACAATTCTGGAAAAAGAAACAAAAAAAATCATAGGAAAAAAAAATCATGTGGGGAAACACCGTAGCAATCCACAGTGTTTTAAAGAAAAAACTACAAATCTAAATTCTCAACCAACTCAATATTAAAAAAATAAAATCGACACAAACAATTCTGAAAAAAAACACAAAAAATGAAAAAAAGAAGAAGACAATTTTGGGGAAAAAAAGGAAAAAAAAAGAAAAAAAAGGAGAAAAAAACATGTGGGGAAAGTTGAAACTAAATTCTCAACCAGCTCAATATTAAAAAAAAACATTTGACAAAAATAATTTTGAAGAAAAACACGTGAGGAAACACTGTAACAAAATAAAAACCATGTGGGAAAACATTGTAGCAATCCATAGTATTTTAAAGAAAAAAACTACAAAGAAAAATTATTAACCAGCTCAATATGAAAAAAAAAATCGACAAAGATCGTTTTGAAAAAAATTAAAAAAAAAATCATGTAGGGAAACATTGTAGTAATTCATAATGTTTTAAAGAACAAAAACTACATAACTAAATTTTTGACCAGTTCAATATTAAAAAAATCAACAAAAATAATTAAAAAAAAGATAATCTCAGAAAAAAGGGGAAAAAATGTAAAATAAAAAAAAGGGGGAAAAGCAAAAAAAAATGTGGGGAAAAAACATGTAAAACAAAAATAAAAGGAAAAAAAAACCAAAAAAAAAAAAGAAAAACAAAACTCTGCTGGATTTGAACAATATCACTGTCATGGGATCCTAATAAAATACTCTTGAGCATTTGATCTGGTTTGTCCAGGTGTTGTCTTCTAGGACAATTCATCTCAACAACTGAACGAAGCGAATCAAAAGGCAGTGCTAGACCCACAAGGCCAAAAACAAATTGGAGTTCGGCAGATCAGAGAGATTGGGGCCTCTAATATTACAGCTCAGATTAGTAGAATGGAGGATAAAAAAACATGTGGGAAAATAACAGTACTTGTCAATACTAAGGCTTGCGGGAGGTGGGGAATTAAAGTTTTTTTTTATACTAGAAAACGTGTTGATAACACCTCTATATTGTTTTTTTTTTCTTTGGCATTAAAAAAAGTCATATTATATGACATGCAATGAAAATGCGAGTAAACTAACTTAGGTATTCCTTTTGCTTAACTTCCATAAATTGTAAGATCAAAAAAAAAAAAAAAAATTTATCATGTCATGTCATGTCATGTTATGAAATCTTTTTTATAATTTGATCGTAAATAATATTTTATGTTCTTGTTTTAGTGTGGTTATTGTATTCATTCAAAAGGCAAGCAACGTAATTCATCTTTTATTGGGGATATTAGGATTAAGAGTGTATTTGGTAGTGTGGTTGTGATTGCTTTTCAAATAATTTTTCGTGCGGAAATGGATGTTAATGATGTTTTTTTATTTTTTAAAAATTATTTTTAATATTGACATATCAAAACAATTTAAAATATTTAAAAAGATATTAAATTTTAATTAAAAAAATTAATTTTTTTAAAAACATTATTTGCACCTAATTGGATTTACAATGACATCGTCATAGTAAGGCTTGCGGGAGGTGGGGACAGTAGATTTTGTCAATAGCAAGACTTTTTTGCTTTGAATGTGCTGCCATTCTCTT
>Ga0325411_1005263_pt1 | contig 14392 bp, 10 predicted proteins | sample PopdelMetagenome_13_FD_206181 | JGI IMG/M metagenome (GOLD analysis project Ga0325411, IMG submission 206181) | Populus deltoides microbial communities from Bellville, Georgia, United States - Xylem-PdIQD-R4 | ecosystem: Host-associated > Plants > Phyllosphere > Stem > Wood/Secondary xylem... | reverse complement strand
GCTGAGACTTGGATCACATAAGCCAAAGATGGGAATCTAATCCGTGTGAATGCTACACATTGTGTTGTTTCAGCACCATGTCCAAGAACGCCACACAAACTGGAACCACAAGAATATACAGATGAATCTCTGATCAGCAATGTGTGATATCTTCCGGTTGTGACCTGCATCTGTTTATTTAACCCAAAGAGAATGAACATTGATAACTCTTCTAGATGCATCAGCCTAAATATGAAAAGGACTAGGATACCAAAAGAAAAAAAAAAGATGAAAAGAAATGAGAAAGAGAAAGAAAAGGTAGGCAAGGTTTGGCACAAATCACAAGTTTATTACCACATGAACTTGAATGTCCATCCTTTGTGGAAATCAATTATAATTTTCCTAGTGATAAGAAAAGGGACTGTAAATAATTTTCCTAATATTTCCTTTCTAGAACCTTAACACTACTTTGTAACATATGCCAATTGATACTAGGTACCACTCTACATTATTGATGCAATAGCAAACAATAATAGTCATTAAAACTCTAGATTCCCTTTCTAATATTGGCTTGTCCTGTCTTAGTTCATAATGAGAATGCCAACAGCAATCTCCCCAGCCGTCATAATTCACAAGGAGAACAACCACGACAACATAGCTGTTAGGACAAAAGCCTAATAACATCATTTACAGCAAAATAAATGTTGAGAATATGTAGAATCTAAAGGATATAACAGAACAATATAATTACTTTTGCACTTGTGTAGTTCTTCAATCTTTCATTTGGAATGTAAGAATATAAGAAAGAACACGTACATTGGATGCTGAGGTCTTGACCATGCCTGACGATTCCTCCACGGCTTGCAGGAACCTCAAAACCCGCTTCCAATTCCCTTCACATCGACCAAACAACCCTTTCTGAGCATTCCACCCCATCCCACTATACACTCTGTGAGACACACACAGCTGATACGCTGCAAAGTCCACCAGCGACCTAAACTTTTGAGGGTACAACCCATGACTCCCTCCAAATGTCCTAGAAGTCAACTCTAAACACGCGAGGTCAACCGCACTGAGCTTGCCAGTGGTCAGTATCTCAAAAATCAAATGTGATGGCAAATCCTCGATGGAAACCGATCTATTCTTATCGGCCATTTATATCAAGTTCCTCAGTTTTCACACCACACCACCAATCCTTTACCCTCAGAATCCAACACTTGTTCTCCAAAATTGATAACAATCGACCTCAATTCAACAAGACCAAGCTCAAACAGGGCCGATAAATAAGCGAAAATGTATCAAATTTTTAGGCGAAATCTATTGTAATTAAAGCAACATATGAAGAAAGCAACATCAGAGGGAAGAAAAATAGAGGGGATAGAATACAAGAAAGGGGGTCCAAGTGAGATTTTCAAATTATGTTTTCGATACAATGATTGGAAATAAAACATCAGAAGAGAAAATATTCTCACACAAACTCCCAAAAATTTAATCAGACAAATTCTCCAAAGCCAACAGCTTAACCTGCAAAACTGAGCGCAATTCAACAATAAATTAGATCAAAATTCACTTCTCAAACCCAAAACAGAATGAAATGCAAGATCTTGAGACACAAACTTGATTAAAAAACCATCAACAACAAAAGGGTTTCAGTAAAGCTCTCAACTTTAAGACAACAGTGAATAAAATGTGAGATTTTGAGATGAAAAATAAAAATCAATAAACAGCAGAGGGGTTTTGATGACTAGTGATCGCTCACCAAACCGACAAAGAAAGCAATAGAATTTCACTTTTTTAGTGGTGACCGAAATGTAGCCAAATTTGAGCACAAAATGAAGAGAGAATTGAGGAAAGGTAGGGTCTTGAACGTGTCTTTATGGCCACATTTTTCTTAGATGTCAGTCAGTCATGGTATCTCTCTCTCCAGATTTTAGTTTTAGTTTTTTCATTTTATGGTTTGATTAGTAAGAAGGAGAGATGGTTGCATTGGAGCGAATTTGGGCAAAGAAAGAAGAAAAAGTCCTTGGTGGATTCTACTTGCTGCACTTCACTCAAATTTGCCACCTTTTTGCGGTTGACACGTGGAATTCAGTGGAGTTGCCATGTGCGAGAAATGAAGTGGTTTTGGCGTCAGCTTCGCAACCCTGGGAAGACGAAGGATGGAGTGACCAGATTTCGCGCGTAGATGAAGGGTGCGTTTTGCGCACCCATGCAACCGCTGTTTTGTTAAATTTTATTTTTTATTGCTACAAATTAATTTTTTTTATATATTTTTAAATCAAAACTAATTCTTTTTGTTTCTTTCAATTGTATTTATATATTTTTAATTTTTCTTGAGGAAGGCAAGAATATTAAGTTTCCCATTGCTCTGCTTAATTTCTTAGCAATGGCGCCTGCTAAAGTCATCGAAGGCTTGAACTGTTCATTCCGTAATGGCTAATCAGAATATTGAAGAAGTCCTTTCTCCTCCCATGTAAGTAACACCCTTGCAATATTAATCGTCTCTCTCGTCACCGAAAGCACAGCAATAATTAATTATTATGAGCAGCGAAGCCATGGACTTCTCTGAAGATTTTCAAGGTTCTAGGAAATCGACCAAATATTTCATAACTTGGGGGGCAAGTCATCATCTACTAAGCCAGCCAATCCCGAGAGTTCTTTTCTTATAAAAATATTGAGACGTGTTTGGGTGTTTGGTGAAGTAATAAAAATTAATTTTTAAAATAGACAACAATGGCAGTGCTGCGCCAAAACAGACACTAAAGCATTAAAAAAATCAAAAGCCCACAAGCTATTTCTTCTACCTTTTCTTTTCTGTCACACGGGCCAGCCTCATTTAAGGCCGTACTGTCAACGGACCAATATGTTTCTAAAGACCTAGGCCCATTATAGTTTTAGGCATCAACAAGGTTGATTATTTTTCAAACGACCCAGGCCCATTATATTTTTCAGATGACCCAGGCCCAATATTTTTCTGCTGTTGGTTTTAGCTTGTCTTGTTTTGGTGTCTGTTTGTGGCGCAGTTAGGTTATTAATCAACTTCTTTTTGGATTCAGGTTCGGATATGGAGAGTACCAAACCTGACCTCTGGTACCCTGTATCACACTTGTTTTCCATTTCACTCATGGAACACAATTAAAAGTCTCGTGAGCCTTCATCAACCAGGGACCTGAAAGGGTCTTTAAACACTTGCCCAATTCTCAATAGTGTTGTCTTGCTTGTCTGTATAGATAAAGACAATGGAGGCAGACTTGATGCACCATGATAATCAAGAAGATGGAGCAGAAGAAGAAGACTATGTGCTTCTTGATCTTGATGCTGTTTTTGCCCAAGTTGATATTTCTCCAGATACACCATATGTTCTTTCTGTAAGTTTTAACTAATCCCTTCTACAATTTGCTAAGTTTTTGTTTCTTTTGACACTGGAGATTGTGTCTTTGAGTTCTTTAGCATCAACCCACTTCAATTTCTTTGATGAATATGGTAAAAACTGAGATTTTGCTGGGTTTTGCATTTGCATGAACATTTCCATGCCATTACTTATTGAATTTTAATTAAGTAGTTTTTGTTTGCTATTTTAAGCCGATAAACTGTATGTTGGACTGTGGTTTACAATTTCTGAAAATTTTGTACAGATTTTAGGTGCTGCAATTCATGCTTTATTACAATTGTTTTTTAACAAGGAGCCCTTCTTATTTTGAGTTTACTCGAGCGTGCCATAGTTATAATTTTGATCATTGAATTCGAACTGTACATGCTTTTGCTAGAATAAGATGAAACAATTGTGTGTTTGTATTTTGATTTGTGACTCGCTAGTGCGGATATTTTTCTTTGTTTTTTAGCTGTTGCATGCCATGTATTATTAAAATTATGTAATAAACAAGAAGGCCTTTTGATTGTTTGACACCACCCCATATTGAAATATTGCTTAATGCTGCTGCTTGAAGGATTCAACAAGGAAAAGCCTTCACTGTTTTCTGATTTTCTTCAACTTTATTGACTGGGTGCTTTATTTTTAGTTCAAAAGGATGATGATGGCTTCTAATTTTCTTTTTTGGCTCAGAATTTTGTTGACTCGGTATGACTTTTCCTTGGGATCAATTGCTTTTATTTGTTTTGCCTGCTAATAAAGTTAATAATTTGCTTTTGCTTTTATTTCTAGAGTGTCTAAATTCTTCAAACCATTGATTTTTTCTTTTCATCTCAGCATTGTTCTTTTAGTTGATCATTTGTTTGAACTCTAGGGTCTCGACACTGCAGAGCCAATATTGATTATAGATGACAAAGTGAAACTGGTGAGTGGATGGCTTGACATATCATTTATTCGTTTTTGTATTCATCTCGAGTTTGAAGGGCTAAATATAACATGGCTTACTTTTTCAATTGACTGACAAATTGATAACAAACATATGTTTGGTTCATTTTTTTTTTGCTTTCTCAGATTGGGAAATATGAAGATACAATCGGTACATGCTTTGTTTTCTCAGAAAATGGTGAGCTTATCTCTACTTGTCTTCTTTGGTTTAAGGAACTAGACTAAAAGGAAGTTTTCCTTGCATAAATTAACCATCTAGCTGACTTGAGGGTTAATCAATCATACTTTGGCTACCATGATAAATTGATTGATTCTCAATTTTGGTCCTGTTATTGGCTTTTATGGCAAATATCAAGGGAAATTGAATGATTCTACCGCATAACAGAACTATGAATGTCCGCATAGGAATCTAGATGTAAGTCTCAAAATATGACCTATTATTTAGAAGTTATTGCACAAGACTGGCTAAATTAATTCCCATTTACATCAAATATTATAGTGCGTTTTTTTGTGTAAACTTTAACACATAAAACCTGGATCTAACAGCTAGGACATGGGATCATCAACTCACCTTTGGATTTTTGTTTGCAATTAATTGTTTATAGCAATGGTTCACCAAGAGAATTGGATGATTCCAGAGGGGGGATTTGATATTTGTTACTGCAATTCTGCTAACAGAAAAGTGTGTTTGCAGAAGCTGCCCCCTTGATTCTAGAAGAGACAGGACCATCAGAAGCAAACCTTTTTGCAGGCAGATGTATAGTGGATCCTAACCAAACTCCAACTAAGGAAGTGAAACCAGTTGCACAGCTCCAGAAGATCCTAAAGTTTAGGTTGTTAATGGATGAGGATGTTCAAGATTTCAATGTGGAATCAAAGACGTGAAATTTGTGAGTAGAGAAATCCCCTCCTTCGGAATTTCAATGCGAATATTCTTTTCCATAAATGAAGATGGTTGGCCTAGCTAGTTGATGGTAAATGCTGATTATTTAGTTAGGTAGTTTCAGATAGAATACCTTCGGTTGTGCTGTCAGATTCTCTCAAGTCCTAGTAGTTTCATTTGCTCTACAGCATGTATACTGTTTTCTGAGTCCTAAAAAATCTGTCTTCCTGTCTGCAAGTAGTTTTGTTATTAAAAACGTCTGATTTCGAACACACTAGTTTTGAATTGTGTTCGCTTTATGGCAGAAATCAAGTTTTTCTCCAAGGATTTTGTACTGCTAGATGCTAGAAAGGTTAACATTACATTAGTTATGTCAGGGCAATGATATAATGTCATGTTTTGTTAGAAGCAATGAATTCTATAATATAATGGTCCATTGTATTTCTTTCTATGCTTGGCTGTGCAATTCTGGGGCATAAAAAACAGAGGCATGAGATCGGTGAGACAATTCTGGGGAATCATCAACTAGAACATGATTCCAGGAGGTACAGCCCGAACCTAGGGCAAAAATTTTCCCTCGAAAAAATCTTTTTTTAGACACAAGTATAAAAAATATGATCACCACCATGCCGCAGGGATAAGTGCATGATGCTGAGTTCAAACTTGGATCGCTTAATATAATTGAATAAAATCATTTAGAAAACAAAGAATGTTATCAAGTTTAGTCTGGATCAAACTAGTTATTGCCATGTCCTAAGTTCTAACACAGTTGAATGTTATGATGCAATCACAATTTGAATAATTATACAAATTTACCAGTAAAAAATCAAAACATGTTCTATGTAATTCAACCAGAACCAATTAGAATCATGATCCAAACCAAGCTTTTGTGTAGAATTAGTTTTATAAACCAAACAATACAGCCCCGAGTTGGGAATTCAAGCCTTTCAAATCATCAACTTCGCAAAAGACAAAAGAAATATCTTGGAAGTGGCATGAAGATTCTGAAACAGAAAAATACAGAAGCGAGTACTTTAATTTGGAGCTGAAAAGAGATGATGGAATGATGAAGCTAGTGCTCTGGTATTTTGTCCATCAAATATTTCAGAACCGCTTTAGTTCCCCTATCCAAAATTGTTCTCCGGATGCTGCAGCAGTAAAAGGTACACATAAAAAGTAAGCACCGACAGTGGTTCAAATTCTCATAAAAACGATGAACAAAAGAGAGGGTCTGCTCTTGGTCAGTCAACCATGTTTGATTGTTTCATAACGGAAGAGTTCTCGGTATTGTCATTTAACCATTCATAAAATTACTATGTGAAACTGTCTAGAAATATAATCAATTGAAATTAAGCCTTAGCCAGAACTATAGCTGGTCGGTTTACATGAATCCATTTTTACTTCTGTCATGTAGGGCAACATCCTCTGAAGTTAATAACTTTTTCATACCACAGAGGAATATTTATGAAATTGCAGAGTCAACAATGGTAAAAAGCATCTCACCTTCTCAATGGATTTCCATCAAGTCTTAAGGCTTGGAGGCTCGGCTCAAGCAAACCCTGATGAAAGAAATCATGTAAACCAACTGAAGGAAACATCTTATCTAATTGGAATGCAGTTAAATCAAGCTTGACAAACTAATTAGGTGACCCACATTATAGACGCTACAACAAATTTTAGTGGTTTGCCGTGCAAGTTCCAATTTCAATAAGAAGAAACAAAAACAAAGAATAAAAGTTGTGTAATAAGAAAGGCTAAGCTAAGAACCATCCATGTGATTATAATGAAAGCTGCGAATAAATTTAAGCAGCACATATAGAGAGTTCCTACAGTTGTCATAATTTATTTGCTCCAAGCATGCAAATTCAGTACATTAAATTTTGGAGCCAGTTATATCAACACAAAGGGGTTATATCAACACAAAGGGGAAAGGACTAGGTATCCTCACCAGCTCTGGAGGAAGTGCTGAAATATTATTGTCAGACAGGTCAAGCTCAGTGAGAGAGGTGAGATTTTTTAACCCCTGCATGTCATATTAGCAAACCATCAAGGACTCAACACCAAGAAAATGCACCATAAGGGAAAGAAGCTGCTTGTTTTCTTTTTTAAGAGAAACAAGATGTATTAAATAATTCAATTCTATTCAAATTTAAATGTCAATAGTTAAATTAGAAAGACATTAAAGAAAAATCTATAAAAGAAATGATAAGAGTTTAATTTCTCTACTCAATTAGTAATATCCTCAGAGCCCACTTCTTTCCAAATGGAAAATGAAAGACTACCATCACAGTAGCAGGGCCAACATATTTAAATAACCGATAAAATAAAAAAATAAAAAATTCAAATAGATGGCTGGACCAAGAAAAATGGCGTTCTTGTCCTATATATGGATCCTTTTCAAGCTTTGTCTATCAACATTAAAGCTATGAAAACTATGCTGACATTAACAAGTTTCAAGTAAAAAAGAAATCAGCAGGAGCTTCGGTAGGTGAAATTCTTTTTTTCTTAGAAAGCAAATAAACTACCTCTGGAATTGAGTGAAGTGAGTTTTGGCTCAAATTCAGGATTTGCAGTTGCTGTAAGCTCAATATATCTGATGGGATTTCACGTAATTGAACTTGTCTGTCAAAGTAATACCGAAGTTAAGACATATCAAAAAGATATTAGAGAAATATTTAAACAAAAAAACCTAAAAATGCACAGAACATGAATCACATAAATACACACACATTCACACATGTGTGTGTGTGGATGCAATCAATGCATGTATTTTTGAATGCATGCATGCATACAAGCTTGTTATAATTTCCAGCCAACTGCTGAGCTGACCTGAGGTAAAGCTCTTTCAAATGAGGCAAGCTAGAAAATGCTGGATGACCGAGCAGTGAAGCTGGATTGCCACTGAGATCCAGAATCTGAAGCATAGGGACTGCTTGAAATCCATCTGATGGAATCTACAGGTCAAGTAAAAATAACCGGATGACAAAGACAAACAACTAAAATTGACAAAATGGAGTTGGAAATCCATCTAATGGAATATTTTGGTAGGGCATATGACAATGACTTTGGTAGTCAGGAGTACATATTGAAATACAAACAAATGGAGAACTGTCAGCATAGAGTTGAGCGCCATCCCCATCACAACCACAAAGTTGCCTATATGCAAATCTTGACCAGCAACATAAAAAGGATAACGACAAGAACCGTGTGAGTAAGAGAGAATTGGAGAGAGAGGGGGGCGGGTATTAGGTTAACAAAATCATTACAGAATATGGAACAACTAATAACTCCTACAGCTCAGCTGATTCATTTCATGTCTCTGTGAGTGCATCTATGAGAGAGAGGGATGAAGGGAGGTGTTAAGTTAACAAAACCATTACAAAATATGGAACAACTAAATAACTCCTACAACAGCTGAGCTGGTCCATTTCATGTCTCTATTGTATTGTGTTACATTTGGATACAGGACAGAATCATAAACTAGAACCCTTTTACCTGTGTAAGTGCATTGTTGTCCAGCTTCAAACATATAAGATTGGGAAGTGATTTCAAAATTGCACATGGCCAGTCACTAATCTTGTTTCTGGATAAAATCAAACACTGCACATTTAAATAAATTTTAATTTGTATTAGTACCAGTTTCTGGTTATTTAAAATGCCTGCTGATCAATGTTTGACTCTCAAGACCAGGCAGCGTCCAGTCAAAGCCAATCATAAATGACTTACACAAGAATCTAAATAAGAGGTTGACAAATTAATTCTAAAAACAGTGAATGAAAAAGGTAAGTTCCAATGTTGATCCATCCAGAAGAACATCCCTGCACCAATATTTTTTGGTTTGCATACAGTTCACAAGATCAGTCACTGATTAATGCTTCAAGGTTTAAGGCTTCAAGCCACCTCAACATATTGGAATCAGATAAAACAATCTCCTGCCCATAATGCATTTGGTATGGTTATACCTCATTAAAAACTTTTTGAAGAATACCAAAAGGAGAAAACAAATTTCAAATTTAATGAAAGAGAGAAGGCCAGCTTCGATGCAGAAGTTGGCTCAATATAAGGTAAGAGAACAGTTGCAAATAGAACATTTTACCTGAATGTGTCCAAACTCTTTGAGCAAAAACAGAAATAAGATGAGCCAAAAAAACTTGCCTGAAGGGAAACACACAAGGAGAGTTCAAGTGGCAGCTCTTGAATAGAATTCCTGGATAGATCAACCTTTACAATTTCATTTGATTCCCATACTTCTGATGGGACAGCACTCAAACCCAGCCCTTGTAGAGAGAGTTCCTAAAAGCACAAATATCAAATGAGACAAAAAAAGAGAAGATAGGCAGTATTAGTTTAGCAAATTGCAAGTACAGGTCCCAGTTGTAAGTTCAAATGGATGCTGAAATTATACATCTAAGTTTAATCAACTACCAGAATCCCCTCTTTGCAGAGAAAGCTGGTAAACAAAAGTGATGAGCTGACAGTATTGTATATGTGCTAATGAAAGGTAATTTCAGTAAAAACAAGCGAACAGATATCCTCAATATTTCAAATAATCTGCAAGATAAGGTTACATGGAAATGATATGATGGTACCTTTGAACTGACAGACAATCTAGCTGTCATGGAAATTAAATCCTTCTTCGCTGGAGTAGTTGCTTTAGAATCTACATGAGAAGCAAGGCATTGTTATTCAAAACGATATGTAATTAGAAATCATGGAAATTTGGTATTGAATAAAGAATATGAATTCCAACATCAGCAGATCAAATTAAGCAAGAAAAAGAAGGAATTATCAAGTATGGTGCATGGATGCACAAACCTTCTTCTTCAGAGAGTCTACTTCGAAGATAATTCAATAAAGTGGCCGTGGGTCCAGAAACCAATGAGCTGGTAAATAAGATAAAAAATAAAAATAAAAAAATCAGATAAAAAAAATTTCTGATGAGGTCTTATTGATAGAAAAATTGTAACATCTACCAAAAACCAATGCCATGCCTCGCACCTTCGAAGAGTTCGCAACGGATTGCCATTTAGCAGGAGTTTCCTTAGAGTTGTCATCTTCCCTAGGCAACAAAATACAAAACAACCCGTTATTCATCTGTCATTTCAATATTAAATGATCCACAATTTTCAAATTCCTCTGGCTGCCTAAATAGTATAAATCAAAATAAAGAAAATTGAGAAAGAAATATGGGATTAAAGGTTATTGAATTGAGCTGCAGGGAAGAATTGAGCTAAAGGCATCACATGCAAAGCAAATTAGACAAGAATTAAATCTTTTTACATACTGTGAGCGCTAACCTTACCAAGTTCAGGGGGCAATCCAGCCAAAGAATTATTTGAAAGATCCAGCATTGAAAGTTGTAATTTACATGCCTCCGCAGGAATCTCCTTCAACTGATGAATAAAAAGTAATCAGATTGCAAGTCATACTTTAATGATCCATTACACTGAGTTGGTTAGATGACCATAGAAGAACATCATTCTGCGTAACTTTTATTACTTGATTTAATTAACACTGGAAATAGTTGCAGTATTAAATGCACGAGGGACTAATTTCAAGTCTGATAGAATAGAAAGGAATATGCAACGATATGAACTATTCCAGTTGGCTAATGCAGCTAACCTTTTAAAGCAAAATTGTTAATTGGCATAAGTCAATAAAGTATTAAATGAAAGTTTCATGATCCTGATATGACACAATAATTTAAACAGTTTTCCTGTCAAGTGAAGTTGAAGAAAAGCGATGCCTTGTCCCAATAACTAAAAGTAGAGAGTTTTCCTTTAAATAAAAGGTATTCATATCAAAGTTAAATTTAATCAACTAGCTACCTGGTTTGAATGGAGATCCAGTGTCCCTAATCGAGAAAGTGCCCCTATTTCTGCAGGTAAGGTAGACAGCACGTTGTTCCTGAAAATTGGAGGTTCCAGATGCCAGATGAGTATTAAAGATGTAACATTTGTACTCCCGATACTTGAAAATTCAAATGTTATTTTAATCAATGGGTGAGATAACAACCCCATATAGAATTCTGCAAGGGAACAACAACCCATTATTGAGGGAGGGATTGTTGAGATTCCTGCAAAACCAAATGCAGAGAACTTATTAAAATGGGCAGAAGAAATATGTTCAAATGAAAAAAAATAGGACATTGTGCATAGTAAGTTCTTAGATGATCCACTCACTATTCTGATGAAGGTCAAGGCGGATGAGTCGTGAAAGGCTTCCAAAGTTATCTGGTATATCACTCAGCAAGTTTTTTGCTACACAGATTGCATGAAGAAAAAAAGAGCATTCAAATTTTCTACAGATGTGAAAACAGGGATTAGGCCATGAGAAACAAAACAGCTACTGCAGATAATTACATGCATTAAATTCGGTAAGCATGGTCCACGATGCCATCAAATTCCCAGATAACACCTTCAACTTATTTCCCTGGCAAGGACCAAAGGTATAATAAACAAATCAGACCTCTTCTATCCTCTATTGATACATAACTGGAGCCCCAAATATATCTAACAAAAGGCTGAACAACCATCATTGACTTCTGTAAATAATAAATCCTGGTAATACCTCCACATCTACTTTTGTCAGTTTTGAACACCTTGCTAGATCTTCAGGCAAGCTGGTGATAGAATTGTTTGATGCCTGGAGAAAAAGTATCACACAGCAAACGTCTCATGTGAATCATGGATGACACTGACAAGTGTATTTATGTATTCTGATGTCATGCCATGTCATGCCAAGACAAAATGTTGTTCCAAAAGTGAAGGTTCATTAACAGTAGGTATCATGCAAGCCTCTCAAGCTCAAACTTCACAACAATGAAGATTGCAAGAATTCTCATGCTAAAAAAGGAAAACAAATCAGCGCATCTATTCATCAATAAATCATGATTCAGCATTACCTTCAAGTCAGATAAAGCTAAACATCCTCCTAGTGAGCTCGGAAGCTCCCTCAGCTGATTGCTTGAACAATCAAACCTAGGCCAAAAAACATCAAACAATCAAACACACTCACAAACACCGATACACCAATGCAACCAGAAATATGGATAAAACCAAGCCTAATTGTTCATTAATTGGAGAAGGCGCCTACTTGACGAGAGAAGTTGCTGATCCGATTTCGTCAGGTACTTTCTGAATCAAGTTAAAAGAAACATCTAATAACTTAAGCATAGGGAGCCTGTCAAAAATTAAATTCGAAACAAATCACATACACGTAAATTTTTTAAAAAAATCAAAATACGAAATCCTACAAATCAGGAAGAAAAAAATTAATTACTCACTCTCCTATTGCAGCTGGAAGCGCAGAGAGCTTGTTATGGCTAACATTCAACACAGTTAGTTGAGATAAATTCTTAAGGTCTTCCTTTATTGACTCAATATTATTATGAGCCAAAATCAGCTTTTGTAGCTCCACATTCTGTGTAAACAAATCAATGAAAACCGCTAGTTCAGTAAATTAAATTAAAGAATCTATACACTAAATTATGTTAATCAAAATTAAATGAAAACATTATGATTTAATTATAGAAACATTTACCTCCCACCATTTTTCACCTTCACCAACGGCGTCCAAAATTTTGTAGACCTCATCAGGTACTTCGCTGAGAGAGCGGTTGGAGAGGTTAAGAGAACCGGAGCTTCTTGCAGCTTTCAGAACGCGATCCATGCTTTCTTTGACATGTACTTTTTAGATCTGTACTTTGTTTTTGATTTTTCGAAACAGAAAGAGAGACAGGAAGAGGCTTTCTATCTATCCACTCTCAGGTGTTCGCTAATATGCCCCGTTTCGCGTTGTGGTTCATTGTTGTTTTTTTAAAATTCTTATTTTTTTATTTTTAAATTAATTTGTATTTTGTATTATTTTAATATGCTAGGTGAAAAATGTATTTTCAAAAATAAAAAATATTCTAAAAAATAATTTTTAATACATGTATGATGTTTACAATTATTTTCTATCATTTGTGTTTTCTACTTTTTAAAAACCAATTTTGAAAATCTAAAACTTGTTTTATTTAAAAAAAAGTCAATAACTCGGGGTTCAACTTCATAATTTGGTTTTTATAAAAAAACAATGTTCGAGCATTTTTAGCGTGTTTTGAAAAGGTAAAAAAAAATCTATGACTCAGATGATAAACTCGTCTAGGTTCAATAAGTTGATGTCACTTAATTGTATGATAAAAAAACAAAGAAAATAAACAAATTGAATTTTAAAAAAAGTGATCACGATGTCCGGATAAAAAGAACATTCGTTAAAAAAAAATTACGAATCTCAATTTCCAGACAACTCAATACTGAAGGATAAAAAACAAAAAAAAAAGATTAATATCAATCTCAATGAACATGTTAAATCTGCGACATGAGTCGTGAAACCAAGATGACCCCATAAAGAGTAAATTAAAAAAAATTATGATGGTCAATTCCTAAAAATCTAAATGTAAAAGGACAAAATAAAAAAAAATTAATTAACAAAAATGATCCAAAAAAAACACATGTGAATCAGGATAAGTCCGCCAAACCCTGCAAGTCGAATCTTGTGAATGAAATAACCTAATAGAAGGCAAAGCAAAAATAATTATGAAACTCAATTATAAAATCAACCCAATTTTGAAGGACAAGACTTAAAAAATACTCAATCCTAAAAAAAATATAAAAAAAGGACCTAAGTCAGCCTTGACAAACTTGCCAAACTGACAATCTAAGTAATAAGACTAGGATAACCCCATAAAAAAATAAAGAAAATCATGAAGCTCAATAACAAACTTAATGTTGAAGGATTAAATTAAAAAAAGTAAATTAGTGTATAAAATGATCTAAAAAAAATATCAATACTAACATAGGTTAACCTTTCGAGCCCGTGACTAAGGATCACCTTATCAAAAAAAATCACAAAACTCAATCCCTTACCAATTAATTTTGAATGATGAAATTGAGAAAAAAATCAATTTAAAAAAAAAGGCTCAAAACAAAAGAAAATAACAATAAAAAGAATGAAGATCAAATTTGATATAAGAACAAAATAATAGGACACCTTCTAATTTTTGATAAATCAAAGCAAACTTTAAGGAGAGGGAACAGAAAAGAGTGAGGAAAGGAAATAAAAGGTAGTTGGAGCCTTACTGTTGCTCCTACGTTGACATGCACCACCTCACCATAATGCCCTTGTCACGTTGATTCCAACGCTACCAAGGATGACATTGTTTGGCCACTGGA
>Ga0325411_1005262_pt1 | contig 14393 bp, 4 predicted proteins | sample PopdelMetagenome_13_FD_206181 | JGI IMG/M metagenome (GOLD analysis project Ga0325411, IMG submission 206181) | Populus deltoides microbial communities from Bellville, Georgia, United States - Xylem-PdIQD-R4 | ecosystem: Host-associated > Plants > Phyllosphere > Stem > Wood/Secondary xylem... | reverse complement strand
AAGGTGGGGCTGTCGCTTAGGCCAGCCTGAAAGGTATTTCACCAAATACATTGCAGATGTAGCAACATTTGGCATTGGACATTGACTAGTATAGAGCACGTTATTAATGAACAATGGGGATATACGGTAGTCTCTTCTCATCAAGATTATGCATTGCAGCATAGAACTACAACTGGATTCTCAACTAGCTAGCACTATATTTTCTAGATGATTGCGTGTGTGTGTGTGTACGAAGTTCTTTTTGTGAAATTAAGTGTGGATGTTTTTCATCGAATTTTCTCCTTGTTCATTAGCAATGCAACAACGCACGAGGCGCAGCAGGCTAAATCATTTCCCACTCTTGATTTACTGTGCTCTCTGTTCCCACCTCACCCCTTCTCTCCCTTCCCTGCGAAGGTTGACACCATATTCAAGTTTCATGTGCTTACTGGACTAGTTTTGTGGTTTACAGTACTATATATTATCTTTATAGCTGGGATGTGTAGGGGCCTGGGGGCTGCTGAGTTCTGTGTGGAGAAAGTGAACATGAGGATGACAGTAGTTTGAATGCGGGAAACACCAAAAGGCTCAGCCTATCAACTTAGATTAGCTAGGAGTCTTAGATCCCAGCACTGGGACACCCCTAGAATGATTCCCATCTTTAATATCCTTTTTTTTCTTCTTTTTTCTTGCCCTAGCGAACGACTATTGTTGGAATTATTGCCCCATTTGCTTCTCCTTCTGACGACCTAATAAGCATCCATTTGAATTCAGCAGCTCTTTTGGAAAACATATGCTTGTCGCCAATTACTTTCATGCAAAAAAAAGGTGAAATATCTATAGCCTCAATGCTTGTCTGCCTTCTATTATTTTTTTATTTGTGAGGTTAAGTGCACGCTTGGAGCCCAATTATTGCCGTCAGTTATCACAATTTGGTTGCGATATTCTTCTGCCCTCTGAAAGTGCCATTCCCTAGAGTGACTTGAAAATTGGATATTCTTCTATCCACATAATGCCTTGCCTTCCAAAATTATTTGTGACGTTGTGTATAGCAAAGGATACAGAACTAGATCAGTTACTCAAACTCTAATATTACAGTGTTTAACGGTAGAAAAATAATCTGTTTTAATATTCTCTGAAATTTAGTAATATTTAAAAATTCTTTTGAAATTAATAACTTGCAAAATATTTAAATAACAACTATACTAAAATGCATTTAGCCATAGAGTACTCATTATACTATTCACTACAATAAAGAAATGACATCTATATATGGCCTTGGCAAAAAACAAAAAATGATTGTCTTTATCCTAGTATTTTTAGAGCTGCCATTAGTCATTAATGATTTGTGTAGGAGTATTTTTATCTATAAAATATTTTATGAACAGTAAAATAACAAAAATACTCTAAAAAGTAAAAAAAAAAAGGATCAATTGTTTCGGATAGGGGTATATAGGTATTTTTGAATTTTATATACAGTAGAATTACTAATGTACAATTGGATTCAAGAAATTTAATGTTTTGGGGTCAAGTGTATTAGAGTATTCTGACTCTGTTTTTGTTGTTAATTGTTGGTTTGCAAGAGGGTAGAGTAGTAATTTACCATTAAAATAATGTTTTTAATTAGAAAAAGCTGTTGACGCTTATTCAACACGCCCTAACAAGTGGGTGACGTTCGTGCCATTCAAGCGGCATGTGTGATGCCACCCGGTGGCCAAAACTGACTTTTCCTAGTCTTTCTAGATGCGTCACTGTGTCCTTTTTCATTTAAAGTGGCGTGTAACAGCTTACGGTGGTCGGATTGTTGTCGGTGATCATTTGATATTTTTCCTTTTTTTCCTCTCTCCTGACATATAATGTATACCATTGTCCTTTTTGTTTTTTACTTGGCAATTTAAGTCTTCATTCTCTTAATTTTTTATTTTGTTATTTTTTCATTTATAGAAGTTTTTTTCTTTTTAATTTAGTCATTCAATTACAATTTCTCATATGTTTTTTTTCGGTCTTTATTTTTTAAATTTTAATTTTTTTTTCTTGGCACTTTTGTTGAATTTTTTTTTTGCTTTGAATTTCATCCTTCAATCAAATTTTTTGTTGTTTTATTTTGTTTAGCTTAACCCTCATTCTTTTTATTTGTTTTTTATTTTATTAAAACTATTTCTCAATTCAATTTAAGTCCTCTAAATGAAAATTTTATCCCTCTAATTAATGTTTTTTTCACCCTTATTTTTTAGATTTTTTTGTGCAATTAATTTTTTTTTCTGGTTTTGTCTTTTGACATTTAATTTGTTAGAGATTCAGTTTTGTAAGATCTTAATATCGTTCTGCATTAATTTTTAATATAGGTTTTATAATTGTCTTCAAGTTTTTTTTATGATTTATCCCGATTTCATGATCTATAGATCATGAATTTTGCATATTGTTTTTAATATAAGTTTTTTTTAGTTGTTTTGTTTTTATTTGATTTTTCAAGATATTATTCTAGTTTTGGAGAACATTTTCCTGCCTTGTTCGTCTTTATTGTCTCACAAATTTGACGATATTGTCACAAAGCCAAAACATTTTCCTGCCTTGTTCTTCTTCCTTGAGATGAAAAAAGTGTGAAGTACTGACCCTAGTTTCTGGAAATCCTTCTTTAAAACCCAATATGCTGTCCAGCTTGGGAAGTCTTCAAAGTAAACTTGCAAAGGATCCAAGCGGGTCACGAGGGTGCTTAATTGGGGTTGAAACGTGAAGGGTTTGAGAGTTGTGTTTTGGGTAAATTTGGCTTAGGTATATGGGAGTAAGGATTAGAAGTATTGTGTTAACGTTGTGATGAGGTTGATGGGTGTTTGATGCAATTTCTGTGATAGTAACCATAGGGTGAAGGTTTTTAAATTAAGATGGAATTAATTGCAATAATGTTTGTTTTTCTGAGAGAGAAAGACAGGAGGGACATTCTAAAGTCTATTCTAATTAAGAGATGATTAATTGATAATGTAACCCAATGATCAGTCGGTAAGGAACATGTCTCCCTCTTGCTGCATCTAAGCATATCTATTGAAGTAATTAATTTTTAAAGTAAAAATATTTTTTTAGTTCTTCTAGGTGCATTATAATTATCAAGGATATATTTATTATCCTTTTTAATTCTCTTCAATTATCATAAACTAATATAAATATATGTGTTAAAAGTATTGCAATCAAGTTTATAAGAACTTCCTTTCATTTGAGAGTAACATGATATAAGAAGAGTTCTCTTCCTTCCTTCTCCCTTAGTTCTTTCTAACATGGTATCAAACCTAGAAAGAAATCTCAAGAGAGAGAGTAAATGGACAAGTAACATCCAAAGAAAAAAAATAAAGGTGTAAGATGATAAAGACCAACAAGAAAATTGTGACATTACATCAAAAGAAATAGTTAGAAGAAGCCAAAAAAAAAAAAAAACTTAATGCAAGCTTACAACTCCTTGCAGAAGAGAAGTTGTGGTACAAAGAAAATCATACATGAAAGGAGAAAAGAGAAATCCTCTTAAAAGGGAGCTGGACAATGGCCAAAAAACCATAATGAAAAATGTGACAACAGCTACTAGATAAGAAAAATAGCTTAAAAGAATCATGTTTAAGCAATGAAAGAAAGATTAAAGAGATGAAAATTATATGTGATTAGCAAATTATGACAAAACTATCCTCCAACACAATCTAAGTTTTAAGAATGATAAGATTTTTAAAATAAGAGAGTCTTAGAAACTAATTTTGAAGCCAAAGTTTTTTTTTAGTTTTCCTACATGCATTATAATTATTAAAAAAAGTATTTATTTATCCGTTTGAATCCCACAAATCTCAGGGCCACTGGAGACTTACATGATTGTTAACTTTAGAGTCTGTGAAATTAGTCGAGATGCGCGCAAACTAGATCAGACATCCACGTTAATAAATAAATAAAAAGTATTTATCATTTTAAATCTCTTAAATTATTCTAAATTAGTGTGTGTGTATTCAAATCCAAGTCCATATGATTCTCTCATAAGATGGTAAGATATTTTATAAAAAAAGATTTATTTCCACCACGCTTCCCTTCCGAACCTTCTCCCCTAATTAATTATTTCAGCTGTCTAACACGCTCGACTCACGTACGTCTCATCTAAAATTATTCCAGTCAGTACGTGTCCTGAAAGTTGCTGTGAGATGCATCTTAAATTTAAGTTTATGTACACAAGAGAAAGACACAGTGAGATTATGAAATATCAGCATGCTACCACTAAGGATTAAAACTGCAGATTGTTTTCAGGGCTTCTTCAACTTCCCCATTTCTCACTTTTCAATTTTTCAGCTTCAGATTATGAAATATCAGCATGCTACCACTAAGGATTAAAACTGCAGATTGTTTTCAGGGCTTCTTCAAGTACTCCCCCATTTCTCACTTTTCAATTTTTCAGCGATAAACTTCGCTGATTTGTATTTGTTGACGTACTGGAAAGTAATTTTAATTGACTTTTAATTAAGTTAAAAGGCTAGCTAGTCTATATATCTAGTGCTGGTGATTTCTAATAGAAGATCCAAGCATTATGACACATCAAAATGCTGTCCCGCACTCCATTTTACTACGGTAAAACCAATTCCTGCGTATGGTTAATATATATATATATATATATGACTGAAAAGAAAAAAATAGAGAAAATAAATAGATTTATTTTTAGAATAATTTTAAAATAAATTCTTATCCTTTCAAAACAAAAACAATAAAGATAAAAAAACATTTCATCTACATCCTTACTTACTGCCTTTGTCTTTTTTGTTAGATGCATGCAATGTTCAAACACTAATAAAGCATCTAACGGTAAGTTTTCCGGTGGACACATGTTCGTCTACATTATTAAAATGGAAAAAAAAAATAATAAAACACTAGTTGTTGTCATTTTTCTCCTCTTCTCGTGGGAGACATAATGGGGAATCAAAACCCAGATTTTTGTTTTTTTATTAGATTTTCTGTTGTTGAGCATCTTATGTGTGGTCTTTTCGATTTTAATTAGTTGTGGTTCGGAAGCTTTGTGTTGTTGTGTTGTGCTTGGTTTTGTCTTCTCACTGGGTGTGTGAGTGTGTTTTTTTTTTTTTTTGCTGTATGTTCATGCAAAGGATGGCTTCATATCCAAGAGCCTGACATCATAAAAGTCAAAATAAGTTTGTATAGAAGTGGAAATAATTCAATGTAGTACGTACAATAACATGTGCATGGAAACCAGTTAGGATAAATAGTTGTTTGTAACCATCCTTTTGATCTTTTATTTTCTCCGTATACTACTGTACTTGCTCCAAAACCATTGGCTATCTGTCTACAGAATTACCGTAAAAGGTGAGACATTTCTATTTAGGTGTAGGAAATAATGCCACCGAATAAGTTAGTGAGTACGTACAATAATAAGTGCCACCAAATTCAGTTCTCTAATTTACTCTCTATTTTTTTCCAATCATCTTTTCAGAATTCGGGGTTAATTATACATCTTGGTTCTAAATAGTTTGCAGATATAGTTTTTTTTCCCGTCTTCTATTCTATGTTTGTTGTAGCTTGCGACTAGTAAGTAAATGTTAGAGTAAAGCGGATCGATAACATTCGTCTCTTTAAGTTCTTCACAACAACGGAAAAAACAAGTTCAAGTGTTGGCTTGAATCTGAAATTTTTGAAGTCATTTTTCATCAAAGATGCTGGATGCTGTGAATAAATAAACTGAGGGAGTCTTTGGATGACCACAGAATTTCTCATTTAATAATGTAGTGCATCCTCCTCTTCCTTTTTTAAGCTTATTCATTTCCCACTACTTTGATCTTCTTAAAAAGCCTAGCCCTACTCAGTCTAGTGCATCATTGATGACGAGAAAACGTACGTCTCCCTAATTGTTTAAGCTGTCAAGATCTACACTAATTAGCATCACGCAAGTGGGCCTGTTAATTAATTCACTGTTAGAAATAGGTAGGGAAAGTAGCTAATGCTCAATGGAATTGCTGTGTCATCATCTACTTTGTTAATATTGCAAAACAAGTTAAGAACAGATAATCATCAACAAGACAAATATTTCTCATCCATTTATGTAATCCATAGGCTAGAGTGTACTTAGCACCAAAGTCATTTGTCCTAGATTAACAAAAAGTATGAATTCAACTAGGTTTTGTGTCTCTAATTATTTCCATGATGTGATGATGAGGCACAACATTAATTAATCCATTGCTTCTTCTCCAGATAGAGCCCAAGGTAGTTATCAATTTTGTGATCGTGGCATGGATTTTGTTGCTCACCATATAGGAGGAAAGATGCTAAAATATTCGTAATACACATGATTAATTTGGTCTGGAGATTTTGCACCCACGATATTAGCAAATAAAATAATACAATAAAGAAAGGGATTTTAACACCAAAATTAATAGAGATGATTGAATATTGATCTCATGCTTTCTAATAGAAGACCAACAAGTGGAAAAGAGAGACCAAGTTAGGCCAAACATGTCAGAATAATATCAGAGAGCATATATATTAATGTTTTGGCTTCTTCGATTGGCTCAAAATTAAAGAGAGAGAGCCAACAACAAGATGACACCACCGCATTGTCTCCAAAATTAGGCCAACTATGATATTGTTTGGCAAACATTTGACAAAGCATGTCTTTAGCTTCTTTTGTTGAAATGCTTTGAATATATTATCTCTGTGTTCAACCAAAGTTTGATTGCAGAATACTCATATTTGGTTTTGAATTCTTACAATGCAAAGAATTGGGCATACCACTTCACAAAGTTACCATGTATATGCACTCGTTTTTTCCTTTTTCTTTTTTCTTTCAGAGGGTTAATGTTGACGGGGGAATTAAATCTTGACAAGTGTTTATGGCAAGCGAACAGGACAATGACAAGTGTTCTTGCTAGGGGTCCTCTTACAATGACATTACAATGACAGTCTTAGTCATTTTGTTACCAACTATTGTCCGAAGGAGTGGATAGGGTATGAGGTCACCCAGAATAATACATTCGAAAACCTGGAAGAGGGTTAGAAAAAAAAATTTACCCTAACTTATCATGTTCCCAATCCTGCTTACATTCCACTCATGTCATGTCCAATTTGTCCTGTCCTTGTTACCATCTTTGTTTCTGTGGTACCTGATCGACTGTCTAATTTTGTCAGCATCTCAGTGATTTACCTTTGAAACATGCATAATGAGGAATTCGTGGGCATTCAGTTAAGACTCGTAGCTAGTCCTGGTAGCCTTTTAGCCTTTTTCTCGACATTTTGATTGCTTCCCTGGTAAGATATTGAGAGCAAAATGATGAAGGTAAAGGCAATGGGGCAACATTTCAATGATGAAAGTTCCACAAATTATTTTTTTCCCCCTATCTACTAGGTGTCCAATCCTCCTCCAGGGCTATGTATATAATCTGCTGTCTGGTGTATTTTATTGATTAAACAGGAAAAAAATACTCTTTTCTTTTATTAAAACCTCTAGCTAGGTTTAATCTTTAGAAACCATCACCTAATCTGAAGTCATGAATATCATTGGAGTAGGAGTGGATGGGATTAATTTGTGATGAAGAGGATTAAGTCACAAGGGAAATTTATTAACAGAGGGCCATTTTTTATTAGATTTTCTATTTTTTGTAATCTATTTATTACAAAACTTTCCAGATTTACTCACCTGATCTTTCGATTATTTTTCCTGTTAGGATGTTACAACTTACTTGTCTTCAGTAAGTCCTCGTTTTGACTCGATTCTCCAACACCCCCTTCTCTATTTTCTCAAACATTTGTAGTTGTAAGTATATAATAAAACTTTACCTTAAAATAGTTAGCATGACAGAGTGAAAGTGTTAGCATGACAATTTATAATAGAATTCCGAATACTTCAAATTTTAAACCGTACAAATATTTTAGTTTATTAAGATAGTGTGTTAAACATCCTTGTACAACTGGATTAACTGTATCTTTTTGTAACTACAACTCTATAAATATACATGTATTTTCAATGAGTAAAGGATGGAAAACCCACTCCAATTATACAACCTGTTTTACTCGTGTATAATATCATTACTCTATTTTTAGCTTTCATGGTATAAGAGCTTTATACGACTAACGCCTTAATTACCATCTTTTCTTAAGCTACTTCTTAAGCTATTACTGAGAAACTCATTGGTCCTAACTTTATGGCATGGAGTATGCAGCTCATGACTTTTCTCAATAGCCATGATCTTGTTGGCCATGATCTTGTTGGCTTTATTGATGACACAATTAAGGCTCCTAAAGAAACTATCTAGGATATACCTAATCTAGCATATACAATATGGTTCTGAAGAAAGGACAATCGTGTTAAAAGTTGGATATTTGCTTCTATCTCAAAAAAATCAGTTGCTTCTCTTTTATGGAATTCAAAATGCCAAGCAACATGAGATTCTCTTTAGACCCGTTTTTCATCAGCTCCATAATCATGGGTTGCATTACTTAAGAGAAAAAATCAAACTCTTTCTCACGGTAATAAAACTTGTACTGTTTACATTGATCGATGAAGCTATGTGTCTTGTTGATCAACTAGTTGTAGCTGGCAAACCTATAGATGATTGAGATCTTATTGCTTAATTACTGAGCTTTATTGGATGCATATGTTATTTCAAAATTTATGAATCGTTCTTACTCAATATCTAGTGATTTTGTGTAACAATATAGGAGCCATTTTCTTCACCTCTATTCTAGTCTTCCATGCTAGGACAAAGCATATTAAAATGGATTGTTACTTTATAAGAGAAAAGGTTGTAAACAAAGATGTTCAAGTATATCATATTTCCACCGAAGATTAGATTGCAGACATGTTTACTAAAGGGTATACAGCTGCATGGTTTAAGTTATTGAGATCAAAATTCATGGTCTGCTTACTGCCTAGCAATTTGCAGGGGGTGTTAGCATGACAAAGTATGACAGTGTTAACATGAAAAATTATGACAGTTCATAATAAGAATTCTAAATATTTTAACTTTTGAATTGTACAGATCTTTCAGTTTATTAAGATAGTTTTTTAAACATCCTTGTTCAACTGGATTAGGTGGATCCTTTTGTAACTACAACTCTATAAATATACATGTATTTTCAGTGAGTAAGGGATTGAAAACCTACTCCAATTAATACAATATATGTTTTACCCGTGTTCACCATTACTCTATTTTTATCTTTCAAAAATTATATTGAAAAGATTCATATGGTTGTGGTTAATAGACAAGTGAACTATGTGGAAAACCTTTCAGAGATATTTATTAACCAATGGTAAAAAACTAAAATGAAAAGAAGATTTAGTTTATAGTGATTATTATTCTGATAAGAAGATTCATAGCTTTCAATTCAACCATTAAATCATGTTTAGAAATGTTTAATTATATAAGAGGATTGGTTAGTTGTAACCGGTTGAGATCCAAAAGATTCTTAAATTAGATCTAAGATATGTTGTTCAGGCTAATTTTGTTATTTTTTCTTTTTATTTTTGGATTTTTTTAGTTTGTTGAAGATTTTTATTGTTTTTTGTCTTTATTTTTAGGGTTTTTTTAGTTTGTTTAAGTGAATGCAAATGAAAACTAATTTAAGAGAGATTTTTAAAAATAAAATTTTAAATTAAAATTTTTATATAACAACCTGACGTACTAAAATTTTACGTTGTCGGTGTTATCTTATCTTTATCATTATTGTATTATTTTTGCAGGAGAGTACTACAAGGATTGGGAGTAGTGAACATCTTGTAGCAAAAAAACAATGATACTTCCTCTAATCCAAAACATGAAAACACTTAAGAATGGAAAAAATCTTGAGGTATCTACGTACAAATTATTGAGTGTCCTCGCTAGCAATAGAAACCAGCATGCAAATTATTGTCCTATCAATAACACCAACCATTTTAAATACCAAAATTATGTTTTCTTTAGAATTTGTACATTGTTTCCACCAAAACCAAAATGGCACATCTTCACTCAAACAAAACAATGACCGAAATTGTCAATCAAATTATATATGTTTGGGATAAGGGACAGAAATGAAAGAGATAGGACATCGCTGAATCCCTATGGCAGAGGATAATCTGGCGAGCAAAGCGTGGGTGAATGGATCACGTTTAGCTGGTTGGGTTCCTGAAATGAAAATGGGTTCCCCTTGTAGATTCATAGCCTAGCAGATAGCATAGGTTACAGCAGATATCAAGCATAGACTAGTTCCTGGGGGGGTTGCATAGCCACGTGAATTCATTAATTAAAGGTGTGATTAAGATCGGGGCCACAGTCAAGTATCAGCCCAGAAAAGATTTCATGGGCCAATCTCAACTTCACCAATAAAAAATTAGATATTAATGGCTGAAAAGGAAAGGAAAAGAAAAGAAAAGAAAAGATGGAAATCAAATTAAGTGTTGACATATGCATGCCATGTTCTTGTATCCCCGTGATGTTGATTGGTTCGGATTCCATTATGCTAGCCTATTGTAGTGTTAAAGAAATTATTATGATAAAAAAAAATCTTTTTAGATCTGAAATACATGCCTGGCTTTATTAATTTCGTTAAACATAATGCGAGCTTGGGTTCTGAATTATACCAACTTAAAAGTTTTAATTATTGTATGAAATTCGATGAGTGATTTTATATTATTATTCAATGCATGGTGTGTATAAATAATCCTGGTATATAGTTTATTCGTTATTATATTCAAAAACTAGAAAATAGATGTTAACTCTAACTAAGAAGGCTCGTCAATTCTTTATGTAAACAATAAAGAATATTCATACATTCTTCTTTCAAACCGCATGATCCTATGTTATAATTATCTTATATTGATTTAATTCATCAATTAAATAGTCATTGTTTGTATGAATATTTTAGCTTACAACAAATTAGACTTGAAGCGTGAATATCTTTTTAAATTTACAGTTTCAATTTCACATCCTTTTCTAATTCCTAGTAATTTCAATCACCAGTTCTTTAATTTCTTTTTCTTCTGACGTCTCAACAAATTATTTATACCCTATGCTCCTGACTCTTTAGTGAGATTAGAACGAAAATATTTGATGATTAAATTAATTAGGAATATTAATGATTTAAACCAGAAAATATAAAATATAAAAATATATTGTCAATTATGAAAAGTCTAGTTCAGCCATCTTACTAATTTGTTGTTTAACAAGAAGAACGGGCTTTCATTTGGCTCGTCAAGGGTCTAAAACAGGCGAGAACCAAGCTGAGTGGGGGATTTTCAGTTGAATGATTGATATTCTCGAAATTAATATTCTTAAGGCAATCAAATTAAATTATCATTTAAATGGGTTGTAATGATCTTACAAAAGATGATGGACTATATATGTAATAATCATGGGAGATGGTTGATTTAAGCCACACAAAGCTCTAAGCCGAAAGATTAGTTTGTGTGCAATAAAATAACCTTACACCCTTGGTGTTGTTGGTCATGGTGATCATTATGAAAACCATGATAGGATGATTAAGCCCAATGAATTTAGACAAGTATTGTCGTCGTGTCAGGGCCTTCTAAGATTGCAATATTGAAAGAGAGGTGGGGGGCCGTATCATAATAATTGGACTAAGTCTTCTCGATATTGCTCTCTACAGACGATTATTGTTCTTGCAAAATCTAATTGTCTGATCGCGAAAGTATTATCCTTAGCAACAAGGAAGATGTTTTGATGTAATGATACATATTTGGTCTGAAAGTCTATGTATAACCACGAATTCTTTTGAGAATGTGAGTTCTTATAACCACCAATATTGCACCAATAATTAATTAAGCGATTTATAAATGGTTGTGCAACAAGTCTCTCCCCCAACCCAGCAGGGTGTTTCCCATCCACAATAATATTACAACAGGCAATGATAATTATTTATTGGATTTTAGAGAAATAGCATGACACTAGATTAGGTATTGCTTGATTATTGTTTGGAGATTAAAAATATTAAAATTCATTCCAAAATTATTTTAAAAAGTAAATTTATCTCATATACATCCTAGTCTCTATCTTTGAAATCAATATATATTCGTATCTTTTAAATACTATTATTTTTATCCAGAAACAATAACTAAATACAATTGTAATAAATGAGAGCATGTGCTTACGACTTGCATCAATTTTGCAGTACACAAAGGAGGATATAGTGATCAGAAAGAAGTGGTGGTAGTTTGGTGACTTTGGATCCTAACTGTTGATTCCCTTCCTAGCTAGCCGATCGAGCACTAGTCTAGCTAGTGCACCGTCCTTCTCATAAAAACTGTGTCATGATAAAGTACCCTCCAATAAGTCACGTGGAGTCGAGGGGTGTCTATTACCCTCCCCACCACCTTTCAAAAACAAAACAAAAAGCTAAGGTATTATATAATAGGTTTTTTTTTTTTTTTTTTGTAATAAACGTTTGATAGTTAATTTGGAGTGAAGTAGAGAAGTAAGATAATTAGTAATAAATTTGATTTATTAACAAATTAAAGATGTTCATTTTGTGAATCCAAGATGACATGCATAATACAATGGTAGCTAAAGATTTTCATCTCCTTCTTAATCAATGCTTTGGTTCGAGCTCTTAGACTTTAATTAGCTTACATTAATTCCATAGATTGTATTTTTATTTATCGAAATATATTAAACTTCAGTTTATATATATATATATATATATATATAGATTGAGATTTCTCTTCATACGTAGGTGTTGTGGGCACATTGAAGTAGAGATAGATTTTTGATTGCCTCTCCTTTTAAAAAGACTAAAAATTAAAATAATATTTGGGTAGAACACTTAAGGCAGTGTTTGAAATCGTGTTTTATAAAAAATTAAAATTTATTTTTGTTTAAAATTATTGTTTTATATTTTCAAAAGGTTTTTGTGCTAATGTATAATATAATTTTTAAAATATAAAAAAATATTTTAATATATTAAAAGAAACATTTTAAATCATAATAAATACCTTGTATTGCGTTGAGTTTTAGTCAAAGATAGATTTTTGATTGCCTTTTGAAAAGACTAAAAATTAAAACAATATTTGTGTAGATAACTTAAGGCAATGTTTGAATTCATGTTTTTTTAAAATTAAAAATTATTTTTATTCAAAATTATTTTTTTAGATTGTTTTTATGTTAATGTAAAAATAATTTTTAAAAAATAAAAAAATAATTTTAATATATTTTTTAAAAAAAACATTTTAAATCATAATTAACACAATATCAAACATCTCCTATATATTGCGCTGAGTTTTATTGCTTGCTTGACCCAGGCCTGTCCGATGTAGTTATTATATGCTCCTAGCATGTACTGGATATGAACCATTGTGAAAACTCATTTAACTCCTTATACCAATAATATTTGGTTAGTATAGTTTTTTAATATAGTAATATTAATAAATAATAAAAAGGTAAAGATTTTATGTGGTTCGGTGATGATCGATGTCTTCCCCTACCAATACAAAAATTAATTAATGAAAAATATTTTTCTATATAATATCATTTTGCCTCTATTATAAGAAGTGCCATAACTTTATAATATATTTTTTTAGACAGATTTTTTTCAAAATAAAATATTTTCCTTGAGAAATAATATTTCTGTAAAACAAACGGATCTTAAAGTGAACAAGAAAGAACCCATCAAACTAGCCATTTAAGAAGCTGCACTGAATGAAGAGAAGTTAAGCTTACGTTAATATTCTCCAACTCTTTCAATGGAAGCTGTGAATTTAACTTTAAGCCATCAAAATCTGTGTGGATTTTGTACTTAAACCTCTGTGGTATGTGGAAATCTTCCAGCTATATATCGCAATAACATCCCATGTGCATTGACACCATATATAATAGATATATAGCTAAAGAAAGGTCATTATCACAGAAGTAGGAGAAGATAATATGGAGTTCAAAACTTAATAGTCCAAGACTATTAGGGCACGCCCTGTCAGTCTTTCAGTAATAATTATCGTTGAATGACTGTCCTCCTTAGTTCACAACACCAAGTTATCTCCATGTATCTCTCTTCGTTTCTTGATGAAATTCGGTAGACTTGCAGGATGGTGCTTCCGCGATATATATGTCGTTGGTTTTCCATATCTTTTGCACTAGGAAAGCCATATATGGGCTAGGGTTAGGTATAGAGCCATGACTAAATGTTCTGAGGCTGTAAACACTTGAAAATAACATCTGCAATATAGTACACACTTCGGCATGTGGGATTTTTTTTTGGTCTAGGGACTTTGAACATTATTGGAGGCTCAAATTTAATACATGATGTGTACCTCTGAAGCAGAATCTTTATCTTTGATTATGATCTATAAAGTAAGAGTTGTCAATTGCTCTCTTGCACGCATGCAACCGTCAATGGTCCCAGATTGAACAACACATGTAACGGTCAATGCTTCAAGGATGATGATATCTAAAGCCAAACAATCTCTGTGTTCT
>Ga0325411_1005257_pt1 | contig 14397 bp, 7 predicted proteins | sample PopdelMetagenome_13_FD_206181 | JGI IMG/M metagenome (GOLD analysis project Ga0325411, IMG submission 206181) | Populus deltoides microbial communities from Bellville, Georgia, United States - Xylem-PdIQD-R4 | ecosystem: Host-associated > Plants > Phyllosphere > Stem > Wood/Secondary xylem... | reverse complement strand
AAGAAAATAATGGTGTTTACTACGTGAGTAAATGAATGAAACACAAGGAAGTTGGTCCAAAAATATAGTTTATGTTATATTTAATATTTGATTGTTTGTTATTCTTGATTAGAACAACATATATTATGATTAAAACATAACATTTTCTATATAAGATAATTTAGTGATTTCAAGTATCATTTACACAATTATTATATAAGTCTTTCTAAAAACGCATATAATCTCTTCATATGAAATTATCTTACAAATCAATTCGGTATCATGTCATCTTCAAGTTCCTACATATTAGTTTTAAGTATCTCTCATACTTCAGTTTATAAAAACAATTGTTTCCTATCATAAATAAAAAAACATAATATAATTCAATCTCAGTAGCTCTAATTAATATACAATTTTAATAGAACATTGACAAAAAAAATATTTAAGAAAAATACTTTGATGTAATAAAAATCTCATAATTACAACTTTATAATTTTCTTTGAAAAATATTTTTGTCTCATTAACTTTATCTTTACTATAGACTTATTAATTAAACATTAGATTCATTAATCAAATATAAATAAATATTAATGATAAAAAAGAACTTTTACTAATTAATAATAAATATATTTTACATAAATAAAATCAGTACCACGTGTAACTAATCAATTGGGTACAAAATATATTCACTGATATATTTATCATCCTCAAAGAGATGAAGAATAAATAATATAATGATGGTTAAAACAATGCTTTATTATGGTTTCTTGTAAGAATTATAAAGCAGAAGAAATTATTCCTAATTTGAAGAACCTGGATTCATAATTTTAAATAAGTGAAAACATTATTATCATGTGGGATGTTATCTTCCTATTTTTTTATAATGGCGCTGGTCACAAGGAATATGCTCTAGGAAGGAGATGGGGACCTCTCTTTCCTTTTTCCAGTCAGAGCTGTGATTTTATCATCAGATTCTTGAAAAGAATCTCGGCTGTGGAGTTTATGTTTGCAACTTGCAAGACTTTCTGGTCTGCCAAAGGTCGGTAATTTACTATTGCAGCGACTATCATTACTGTCTTTCGACTCTTCCATGCACGAAGCTTCTTTAAGAGCATCACAAGATCTTGGCCTAGAAACGCACAGCCAGCTTTGCGGAGAATCATTGCCATCACCTGCTACAGGGACATGCCACGACCCATTTTCTGATTCCTGAAACCAAAAGACTGGCATCTCAGCAACACTAAAAGTGTAATTATAAAAAGAAAGGGAAGAATAAGAGGAAAAAATAGACCTATAACTAAGCAACTTGAAGACTGCCGTTCTGCACCAGTATTGGCCGTGTTAGAAACAATACCTGGATAACTATCGAAAACAGAGGCGGCATTTGAAGTTCCAAGTTCCCTTTGACAAAAGTATATCGAACCTGCATGCAGGAATGAAAAAAAAGTTAGAATCGTCAATGATAATTCACCAAACACTACTAAATCCATAAAGGAGTGCTGTCCTGATGCAAAAAAACAACCCAAAACAAGGAAATAACTTGGAAACAACTAGGTACAATGGAACCTCTTTTGGTTGCCGAACGTGGAATAAACCAAAGCAACCATGGCATACCCTTATTTTAAGAAGGGTGAAGCACTCCATAGACCCAAATGGTGTTGGAAAGATACTTCATCTAAAGTTAGGAGTTGAAAAGAAACCAAAACCTCTAGTTATTCATCCATGGATAGGAATATATCTAAGCATATAATCCATCAATAAAGGTAAGATGAACCTAGATGGTCATTTTACCCGGAACAGTAGGCATTGCTTTCTTCACGAGCATATGACAGCACAAGTTAACCTCATATAGGCCTCAATATGTACATACTTGTGAAGAGATATATAACGATCTATCAAAAATAGTTGCACCTGATATTCCTATGGTGCATCAAGTCAGTCACAGTCTCATTTTCGACAAAATTTATTCAAATAAGTCTCAACACTAATGCATAAATATGGAAGAAAACAACTCCATTTTAATTCACAAAACACTAATTAACCAAAATGACTAAAAAAAGACATTTACATTCATGAATGTTACAATTCTTAGTATTAAAATAACAGTTAAAGTCAGATTTAGAAAATAATAACTAAGGAAAACTATGTGCGTGATACAAAAGGGATATTCAAGTCTAAGAAGATGTCTCCAATAAAATGTGCCACTACAATAATATATTTGGGTAAAATGACAGAAACTTATAATGAACAAGCAGATGCCTTGCATTTTCTTTAGATATGATTGCTTCACCATATTTTCTTAGAAGAGACGGTTATTAATAACAACATCCAGGAAATTAGAATGTCACCAGATAGAGAGTATTAGTTACTGGTGACGGAGCTACGCTATGAGTTTGTATTATTTTTCCAATAAAATATTATGGCATCGCAAATGCATTTTAGTCCCAACCAACTAAATAAGTTGGTTTTATTTGAATCATATTGGAAAAATAAAAAGAAGCAACGATAAACATAGATATAAAAAGAAATCATAAGAATAATGATCAAATTGAAAACAACAATACATGATCAAATAAACTTGAGCATGTTGAATTTTTCAACATGGTTTTTCATTAAAAAAAATCTTAAATGTAAATCGAAAAACTTATTCATGCATCTAATTAAATAAGCCACTAACAATTGTGTAGATAAATGAAAAACAAAAAAGTAATCAACGATAAATAAAAACATAATTGGAAAAATAAGAAAAATTATAAGAATAATGATCAAATTAAAAACATCAATACATAATCAAATAAACTTGATGTTGAATTTTTCAACACGGTTTTTTACATAAAAAAATCATAAATATAAATCGAAAAACTTATGCATGTATCCAATTAAATAAACCACTAAAGATTCTGTAAATAAATGAAAAAAAAAGTAATTAATGATAAATAAAAACATAATTGGAAAAATTAAGATATTAATATAAATAAAAATATTTAATATCGCAACATAAATCATTTACCTAGTTGTGTCTAATAAATTTGTTTATGAAAATCAATTTGTAATACAGATTGACACAAATAAAATTTATTGAACAAAATAAAAGTAAAAAAAAAAAAAAAAAAACCACTATGCAAGGTTGCATATATTAAAAATATTTAATCTATATAATATATATAAAAAAAAATTTAGGTTAATCATAATAATCTTTGAAAAATCTAAACACGCCTCGTATAATTAAAAAATAATAATTATTCAAGAAAGGCTAAAAAATAAAATAAAAAAATCATCGAGAAAGGGGTATTAATTAAAATTTAAAAATTATTTGAAAAAACACATAAAAAGCCATCAATATATATAAAAAAAAAAAAAGAAGAAGAAGAAAAGAAATGATGCCAGATGTTGTAGGGTTCATATGCCAGGCCCAATCAAGAAAAGGTGCGCGCACAAGCCTTTGATTTTTTTTAAGTTTAATGGGGGGACAACCTAATTTCTTTGAAAAAAAAGATGACGTGTCATCTGAAAATCCCACCATTTAGCCGCTAGTATAGCCAAAAAAACAGGGTTATTTGTTTTTTTATCCAAAAACTTATTTTCAACTAATTTTTTACCCAAAACGTCTAGGAAACACCCTAGGAACCTTGTTAAACCAATCCATAGCCTCCAAAAATATATATAAAAAAAAAAAAAAGAACAGTCCAAAACCCGAAATCAACCCAAAAGCAAAAATCTTTCAGAGCTTAGTTGTTGGGATAAGGTAACCCACTCATCATATGGGAACCATTTGACACAAAAATCAATTGTTTTGGTGGGGCCTAAATCTTCCTCAACACCAACTTTCTCTCCTAAGCTGGAAATCCGACAAACCCCTGTCTCTCCTCCACCAAAAAAAAAAAGACTAAAAAAAGAAAATGAAGTTCGGTATCTAAGTGCATTTTTTAAAAATTATAAGGATCAGTTAACTAATAGCTTAAAAACATGAGGGACAAAAATGAACTTTTTAAACCAATTGCAGACATATCACCTATTTTATTTGATCTTTTTATTTCAGTTCTTTGTCTTTCAATTCAACCCTCATCCTCAAAAAAAAAAAAAAAATACAATTAGGTTCTAATTTGAGTTAAAAAAGACTCAAATGTGCCAAAGAAAAATTCAAGGATCAAAGTGAAAATTTTGAAAAAATTTACTATTATAATGCACAATGAGATTACTGAGATGAGAAACAGTGAAATGACCACGTATTTTAGAGTTAAGCTTAATTATGACATTGCACATACTTGATGTCTTTCTTTCCACTTGACAAAGAAGTCGCTTCCTAGTAGTTCGAAAATGTGATCTCGCATTTCATCATTTGTTACTAGCCAGCATCTAAGTTTAACAGCAGCATATAGCCAATACCTGAAATACAGAAGAACTTATTAATAGAATACATATACAAAAAAAAAAAAGCTTTTCAGGACATAGGAATTGACACATCCAATCAAGTCAACATTTTGGAAAAACCATGCTTGAAAACTTTCAAGCTCTCAGTGAATTAGAACAATAATAGTCTAAAGTCCAAAACAATTAGGTGAAAAGGAGATTTTTACAACAAATAATCCTTCAACTATAGAAATAACCGCACATACATACAAGCATCAGTTCTAGAAGCTTATACCAATCATCATTGGAACCATGAGGCGTGGTGTAAAGAACATCTTTTTCTATCCACTCTTGAATCAGCTTTCTAGTGGAAGGATTCTGCAGCAGTGCTCGGAGACGCTTATTGTGCAAAATAATAAGTGGCCGTTTTTTCCCGCTCTGATGGTACAGGTCTTTTATAACAGCATCAAGCTGCTCTATTTCAATTTGTGAGAAAATATAGCAAATGGGTTATACAAAATAGCAATTACTAAAGAAGCATACCTAATGGAAGACATAGGTAAAGTAGTATCAGTTCAAATGTACATCTACAACCTGAGAAATGCTAAATCCACCTTCTGCAAAATTCTGCTGATAAAGTCCAATATTTGCTCCATCCATTATTGCTTCATAGTTGGCATGTTTTTCTAGCCAATTCTATCGTATAATATACATAATGTTAGGAGAGAGAATAAGAATAAAGAGATTTGAATGATAAGAGCAGCAATTTTTTTCTTAAAAAGAACTGCTACTAAAATTCTGTATCCCTCCCAATTCATCATGAAATTGAGATTTTCTATGAAAACACAAGCATTTGCATGTTTTTTAACCAAGTTGAGCTAGAAGAGATCGCCTATCTAAATATTTAATGTACTTGAAGAACGCTGCCAGTTAGTAAGGCAAAGCATGTTAAAGGGCACTAGCATTTCAAAACAATGGCTCAGTTACTATGCCAACATAATAAGGAATAACTATATGCACATGTGAAGAAAATGCTTAGCAACTATCGTCAATCACATGTATATGCAGAGAATGTATCGTATAAAACATTGATAATGTCACAATCACTTGATGAAAAAACACCAACTCACTCACAGTGATAACACCAATTCAACCAATCGCTCTCTCCCTGTCTTTTTTTATTCAAAGTCCTGGATCTTTACAAATCTTCAAATTTAGCATAGACCACAACAATACCAACAAAATACGCGTAGAGTGAAAATTAAAACTAATGCACAATCCATTACTAAATGAACAAAAACCACTCAGAACCAAGTAGAAAAATAAACGCATCCACCACTCACCTGAAACTCGCTAAAATTAGCCTTAACCTCCCTTTCCATAGCCAGCCCAGCAACAGACTCAGCAAACCTCTCCGTTTCATCATCATCAATATCAACAGAAACCAACTGCTCCCCACAACAACAACATTTTCCACCAGCATTCACACTTCCTCTCCTCACCACCCACTTCTCCTTCCCAATCCATCCAAGCCCATGCCACCCTCCCCCATTTCTTGAAACCGCCTCCCTCACTAGTCCCACATCCAATTCCACCCCATTACCCTCAAAAACCTCAAACCAATGTTCAATAACCTTTGCAGTCTCTTCTCTCACGCACCTCACCATCTTCCTCAATTTCTGCAAATACCCATAAACCCTCTCCTCTCTTCTAGTCTCCACGCTAACTTTCAACAATGCCGCAATCTCCCCCTCTTCTAAACCCACCCCTATTCTCCCCATATGCTCCTCCACTTCATAAGCCTTATCACCGTCCAAGTTCTCACAATAACAAAACAATGCAGGATCATAAGTCCTCAGCCTTGGCAATTCATTATAAACCCCAATATTTTTAACCAAATCAAAAGCATAATCACCATCCCCTTTAGCAGCAGCTAGTCTAGCAACAGCTGTGATCGAGGCCTCATTGGGTTTGATCCCATTAGACACCATATGATCAAAAACTCGAAACCCATATTGCAAGGACAATTCTTTCGTTGATGGGTCATTGAGTGAGATTGAACAGAGGTAAAGGAGAGTGTTGAAGTTGTGCTGATTGAGACGAGTGTTTTGGGATATTGCAGTGTCATAGAGGGATATAGCAGAGTGTAAGTCTTTGGATTTTGAATAGAAGTTGAGGTTGTGGCTGAACTGGGATTCTGGGGTTTGGTTGCTTTTGGGTTTCTTTTTGTTGGCTGGGGAAGCCATTGCCATGGATGGAATTCTCAGAGGAAAGGCAAGGACAGTATTCAAAAACCCTAGACGTTGAAAATAGAAAAACCATGTAGCCTATGGATATGGGCTAGGCTTTAGTATTGATTTGTAGTTGGTTTTAGTGTTTTAAAGAAATAAAAGGTTTTGTGCTTTGAAGGCTTAGAAATATGGGCTAGGTTTTAGATAATAATCTTAGTTCTCTTTTTTGTGCTAAATGGGCTTGAGCCCAAGGAAAACCAACTGTCCTAAACAATAGCCCACTCTCATGGGCACTTGACTAGGAAAACCAACTGTCCTAAACCGATATTCATTTTATCTTACAAGTAAATGGAGATAATGATGGGGGTAATGCTTTTAGGGATGGAAATGGTTTCCACGGATGGGATTTTTTATTTATTATTTATGAGAAAATGTTTAGATATTTTTATGAATATTTATTATCCACTTATTATTTATTTTTTAACAAAAAACAAATTCAATATATATACATATATATTAAATGATAAGATTATAAATATGTATATATTATATTAGATTTAAAAAAGTGTAAATATTTTACCTCTTTATCTATATAATACAAATATATATTTCGGTTTAGGTTTAGGTTGAGTTTGATAATATTTATATCATATTCATTACCTATCAAATAACATAACTATTTAAAAAACATAACAATTTAAATCGGTATTCATTAGTTTTTAATTAGATTATCTCCTCTAATATTATTGATTCTGTGAAAAATCAAACCCAGTTATGTTATATTATATTATATTATATTATATTGTATAATTGAATTTTAAATGTATCAAGGAGAAATCCATGAATTCCCCCTTACCATTACTATCCTAGTCGATGCAAATCATATTAATAAGTTTATTTTGAATAAATGTATTGATATTGCAACTAGTAGCTCAACATCAACAAAACTATTGAGACGTCATGCACTAGAAGAATCACCTAAACAAGAAAATAGTGGATTGGTCGTGCATCGACATGACATCACAAGAAGTGAATCATTGACACAAATAATGCAAAGAACAATATCAATTGTTAACCAAACGGCTGCTTGAGTGTGGGTTTGAATTCTAAGCTTGAATGTTCCTAACGAGCTCAGAAATGGTGCCTCTCACAGTGGCGACAGATGGGTCTTTCACTCTTTTATATTCTAATAATTGCTATCTTGATCATCAAGTTTACACGTCCGTTTCTTGATTTATATACTCCTTTTCCACTGCAACAAGTCTTCCATCTCGTTGCCTCATGTGATGAAAATTCCCCACCTCATTCGCTTTCCTCACAGTCACATTGTAGAATTTGGCTCAATTTTCTGCACACCCAATTGGAAAGAAAGGTATGGACCGGGTATATAATATTGTTCCAAATTCATCGCCACAGTATCATAATCTAGAAGGCTTTAACGGGGTTTTTAAGATTGAGTTTCAATCTGTTTTTCGATAAGGTTTGGAAAATAAATTTTTTAAAAATTATTATTTTAGTGTTTTTAGATTGTTTTGATGTGCTAATATCAACAATGAATTTTAAAAAATAAAAAAATATTATTTTAATATATTTTTAAATGAAAAGCAATTTAAAAAATAATCGTTTCCACACTCGTCTATAATTTTTTATGGTTTCTGTTGATGTAATTGCTCATTATTTTGTGGCCGCAGCATGTTTACCATGGAGAAAATAAGCACTACTCTTTCTTCGCAGAAACAATCATAAATGAGAAACTTGAGCCTTTGTTTTAAATAAATGGTTTGAATTTATATCATGTTATCATTAAGCCAAATCTATTAACTAATTATATATTTAAATCAAGACTATCTTAGTCCAAAGATTTCATTAAACCCATTCATACCTGGTTGAAACCATGGGTGATTTAGAAAAACTCCATTAAACCCAATTATTGTCGATATTGATCAAACTGTTCCCGTTAGTGCGCGGCAAGAGGCACCGAGCTAGTCATATGTGCCCTGACTCATGAAGATCCCAAGCTCTCAGAGCATGGCCACATGGCTACGGCAACATAAACATATACATCAAGAACGAAAATTTGAAAGAGAATTTGAAGTGGCCCATCAGCTAATTTATCCACTCACCATTCAGTTCCTTTCCTTGAAGTTGAAAGCCACACTCGAAATTCTGGCCATATATATATCTCAACGTGAATAACTTGTCGACATACAAATATCGACTGATGAAGTTTGAAAAGTCCAATTGCTTCTTGTTGCTAAAGCAAATAAGAAGAGACCTTTCATGGCCTCAGAAGGACACTTTCTTTTTCAATCGGAAAATCACTCAAATGGCCGGCAGTTCGAATTAGTTTCAGAGTTTTAGAACATTACAGGATTACTGTCGCATTAGTTCATGATTATGTGTTTTCTTGTTGTGTTTTCTCATCATATATATCTTCAATAATAAATAAATAAAGAAGTTTTCTAAATAAATAAATAATGTGAATTTGAACCTGAGAGTTAATAAAGGGTGCCTTACAATACCTTTTTGATTTAATTTTTCCATGAGACAGTCATCCGTTATCCCATCGATCAACGAATTTTCCTATGAGATGATAACATTATTTTTATAAAAATATAATAAAAATATGTAGCGTGATCTTTGTTTTACATCTGCTTCCTATTTATTTTTATTTTTTTTCTTTTCCTTACTTTATTTTTCTCACTTTTTTATTTTTTTTTATTTTAGAATATTTTTCTTTGTATCATATTATGAGTTGAATTAGGTTAGGTCAACAAGATCCCAAAAAATGCATGGAGAGTGAATGGATGGTCTAGAAGTCTAATATGAGATAAAATAAAATAGATGGACTTAAAAGCCCAATTCAATATTAATTATCCTCTCGTTCAAGTGCCCATGATTCAGGAAGTGAGGATTAAGCTTTTAGACCGGATCCTAATTCCACATCATTTTAAAAAAAAAAAATTAATGTTGAATTTTGACAAACAATTAGAGAGATCTAATAGGTATAGCATTATAAGTTCAAAATATAGAAGCATTTTATTTTAAATATGATATTTTAAGGTAATGAGTTTTTTATTCAGTATAATTAGCTTCTTATTAAAATAATTTCTAAAGTTATACTAATATTTTTTTTATCTAATTTTTATATTTTCTAATTTCATTCCAATGTGGAGTGACAAAATATACGGTATTGTTCTTGACTATAGCTTGTTCAAGGTCAAAGCAATGGCATTACCGGATAATATTTGTATAATCTGATGTCTTGTGACTGAATTTTTTGACACCTTTGCATACAGTCGAAAGCTAATCATCTAATAGGTAATTTAATGGTAAGAATTTGAAATTAAAAAATTTATTTTCTTTGTGGTTTTAAATTCGAGTCATATAGTTGATAGAGACTTTCATGTTAATAAAATGATCACTAGAGACTTTTATGGTCGTTAACTTCAGAGCCCGTGGAATTAATTAGTCGAAGTACACGCAAGCGGGTCTGGACACCCATGTTAATAAAAAAAAACTAAGAGATATTGACACGTTGCCTATATATATATATATAGGGTAGCAAATGTAAATTTTTTTAATAAAGATCTTCATAAAAGTAGAAAAAAAGGGTGCAATCTTAGACTTAGAAAAGTATTCTCAAAATAAATTCACGATCCATAACAGGTAAAAGTAACTTTGATTCCATTTCCCCACTCTTAAGAACGTGCTATACGTTCCGTCCTGCCAGCATGCTTATACTTATGAGAGAAACGATGATCATAAGCAAATATGAAAAGAAAGAAGGCTTATATTTGTGGACATGGTGCGTGAGTCGTCTTGAACAAGCACAAGCCAACACAGTTGACATATTCCTCTTATCGAGTACAAAAGGTGAGCAGCTAAAAACTAGAGTGGGATCCTTGATATGAAAAAGAAATGTCGAGTTCTTGATTACTTAGGTCATAGATTACGCATTTACATGTGAGGGTAATGTAAATAAGAAAAAAATATACCAGCAGCTGTCAAGTTTTTTTTTTTTTACCATGGATGATTTAACTCTATTCAAAATAGAGTTTAACTATCATATATTTCACTTCATGTTGTTCAATTAACTTTAGATTGAATCTGCCATGATGGGCACCATCTCAAATATATATTACAGTCTCTTTTTGAGCTACGTGGCTAGTGAGGTAAAAAGGGTAAAAAACTATAACATAAAACTATTTCTGAAATTCCATTCAAATGTTTAAGTTTTAGATTTTGATGTTAACATGATAATAGATAGATCTTCTTATATAAATAGACAAGAATTTGTTGGGATATTGCCATTATTGGGCAACAACATGTGCAGCCAACCCTAAGAAGAGAGGTTTGCCATTGTCAATAGTAGTTGCACCAACCATTGACAAAATGGTGCAACCCATGTGCTGCCACCAGTAGTGCCATAATCAATGGCCAAGTTGTCTTACCATTCATGCCTATAAATAGAGGCATACGTGAGAGAGCTGTGAGAGAGAGTGTGCAGCCAAAGATGTAAGAAATATAGGAGAGAGTGGGCTACCAAGACAGCCAGCAGTAGCTGCCATTGCAGCACTTAGAAGAGAGAAATAAAGTGAGGTTGAGAGTTGCTAAAGAGGGGATGATTCCTCCTCCTCTATTGTTGTAAATCTTGTTCTCTCCCTATATAATCAAATGGCTTCTCCCGTGGATGTAGGCGGTTTGCTGAACCACGTTAAATATTATGTCAGTGTGCTTAGCCTTCAATGGGCAAATATCAAAACATTACCGGTCGAAATTCCCTACAATTAGTATCAGAGCTGATGGTTTAAAGTGGTGTTTGATTTTTGCTCAAAAATGAAAGTTGTCAAAATCATGTTTTGACCATACCACTATGTAGAGGAGGAAGAGAAGAAGCCACTAGTGAAAACAGCGTCGAAATGGGACGTCGGACATGGCCGCATGCGCCATCACGCTACGGTGAGTCGTCTGCCCATGCGCGCAGACGCGCCCCACGCGTCTTCTTCGCCCGAATGGGCTGACCCAACCCGAAAACCAGATGACCTGATCCACGTGACAAACCTGGATAAGGATGATGTCATCATGATATAAGCATGGCGTCAGCATGCCCAGTGGGACCCACCTGCCACGTCATCAACCGCGAGCCGAGTCGAGCCGATCCGCGAGCTGAAGGACAGGATCTAGTGTAGCTGATCCTACGTGCAACAGGATCTGAGATTGAATCTGGGCCATTAATCAGGCCAGAATTGTTTTGATCAAATCTTAGTCGTCTGAAATGCGATTTGGACGATTTCAGACTTGTTTCCGGCTGATTTGATCGTTCCGGAAGTAATGGTACGGTCTGATCATTGAGATTGAGACCAGAAGTGGTGGTGGTGAATTATTAAAGAGAGATTGCCCGATTAGGAGGAATCTGAAGTTCATCATGGTGCTCGATGGAGATGAAGAAGGAGAAAGTGCACATGTTTTCCCAATTACATGTGCTGAACTGCTAAGTGGGGAGAAATTTTAATTGCCTTGAGGGAAGGCAAAATTGGGATACTCTGGACACCCGATCATGTGGACGATTTGAGGTGGAGAGTGGAAATTGATGAAGACCAATCTTGATGAATCTAAGAACTAGTAGTCTCGCCAGATGTTGACAAATCAGGTATAAAACCAGGATACCCCAGATCACTTATGAAGGAAAGCCGCAACAAAGCTAGCAAATGGTTGTATATACAAAAAGGCAGTACGGTGGATAAATACGTTCTAAGAAGTTCTGTCTAGGAGATTAGGTTTTAAGCAGGACCAGTGTGACCCCTCCAAATCTTTCCTGGGAACTTGCTTAGTTGAAGGATCATCCACACAGTACTATTTTTATATATGTAACAATTTGTAATGAAACTGTTAAAGACTAGCAAGATGACGGCATAAAGGAACAATTGGGTTTCGTATGGTAGTCTCGCCAAATGTTGACAAATCAGGTATAAAACCAGGATACCCCAGATCACTTGTGAAGGAAAGCCGCAACAAAGCTAGCAAATGGTTGTATATACAAAAGGCAGTACGGTGGATAGATACGTTCTAAGAAGTTCTGTCTAGGAGATTGGGTTTTAAGCGAGACCAGTGTGACCCCTCCAAATCTTTCCTAGGAACTTGCTTAGTTGAAGGATCATCCACACAGTACTATTTTTGTATATATAACAGTTTGTAATGAAACTGTTGAAGACTAGCAAGATGACGGCATAAAGGAACAGATGAGTTCCGTATGTTCAAGGACCTGATGGAGTGGTGATTTCTCCAAAGAAGTTAGATTCGGTAACTGTAATTTCTCGAAGGGAGAATTAATAAAGACCCTGATAATGGAAGAGAAATACACAAGGAGACAAAGATTAGCACCCTATTTTGACTTGGATAAGTGTTGTGACAGGATGAGCTGCTGTCAAACATAAAAGCAAAGAATAGGGAGAAATCTGGAGAACAGAAATTGCACGAGTGCACACGAAGATTGTGCAGGAGTACCCGTAGGATCCAATGAGAGACTGTAATGAGACAATAGATGCAAGAAGAAGAAGAGTTCTCAGATGAAGCTCAGAGCAAAGACTATGAGAAAAAGTTGTACAACAAGAAGTCTCTTGTGCTCTTGATAAAGGCAACAAGCGAGGACCTTTCCAATGCATGCAAGGATGGAAAGATGAGCTATTGCAGAAGCACCTAATTAAAGGGGTGCAACCGCCTATGATGAAAGGCGAAGACACCAAAGAGAGTTGTTGTAGGTGGAACTATCAAGCAGAAAGGCATAGAAGCTCCAAACATAAAAATCGAGATGGAAGATTGCGAAGAGTGCACCGCAACTCTCTCTTTCTATGTGATCAGTGGCAGTGATCTCTCCCAAGTCCACATGGTGGTAGAGAATCTTAAAGTCACTGGAGTCATCCCCGATGAAGGAGGATATGACCGCTCTATAACAGATGGAGACACCTCAGACAAGAAGGTGTGTGAGCCATGATATAGGCTCAAATATAGACCGTCGCAAGAAGAAGAATGGAGACACCTCAGATAGAAGGTGTGCGGGCCACAAATATGAGCCCAAGTACAGACCGCGGCAGGACGACGAACCGAGACACCTCAAACAGAACGTATATGGGCCATGAAATGAGCCCAAATACAAACCGCTACATGACGACGAGCAAAGACACCTCAGGAGTAGGTGTGAGGGCCATGATATGAGTCCAAGTTCAAACCGTCTCATGACGATAGGCAGAGACACCTCAGATAGAAGGTGTGAGGACCATGATATGGGTTCATGTTCAGACCGTCTCATGACGATAGGCGGAGACACCTTGGATAGAAGGTGTGAGGACCATGATATGAGTCCAAGACCAGGCAGAAACACCTCAGACAGAAGGTGTGAGTTCGGACCGTCTCATGACGACAGGCAGAGACACCTTAGACAGAAGGTGTGAGTTCGGAACGTCTCATGACGACAAGCGAAGACACCTCGGATGGAAGGTGTGAGGACCATGATATGAGTCCAAGTTCGGACCGCCCCATAACAACGGGCGAAGTCACCTTAGAGAAGGTGTGAGGGCCATGAAAGGAGCCCAGCCCCAAAACTGATATGATGGCTGGATATAAGTGGACAAATGTATAGCCAATGAAGAGGCTATGATGAGTATAGAGACAAATGCAGAATTGACTTTCATGGATATTGCCCCCATGTTAAAGATCAATGAGCTAGAAGACATTTGCCTTTGACAATAAGTGGATAACTTGTGGAGCATTAAGACACAACTGCTATGGAGGAGTAGAGAGCATGCGCAGGTTTCGGGAACAAGTTGACTCTTGTCAA
>Ga0325411_1005254_pt1 | contig 14402 bp, 8 predicted proteins | sample PopdelMetagenome_13_FD_206181 | JGI IMG/M metagenome (GOLD analysis project Ga0325411, IMG submission 206181) | Populus deltoides microbial communities from Bellville, Georgia, United States - Xylem-PdIQD-R4 | ecosystem: Host-associated > Plants > Phyllosphere > Stem > Wood/Secondary xylem... | reverse complement strand
GAGAGAGAGGAGTAGAGGCTTGCGTGGGACACAGAGGACACCATGATTTATTTTCTTGCATGCGTCTCGATTTCTTCCTTAAAGCTGAAACCAGATAAATAAAAATAATGCTCAGTCTAGTAATTTATTTTATATTTTTTTAAAACATGACAATTCAACATTATTTTTTTTCCCCTAGGAGGAATAGTAATAAATAACGCAACGTCATCATCAGGCACTGCCAATGCAGGCATAATATAGGAGGATGACATGGAAAATAGAGGAACAGAAATAAAGAAGAGAGAGTGATAAGACAAGTGAGTGAGATGGGAATTACAAGGACAGATTGGTGGGTGGTTGATGTAATGCTGGGGGGTGTGGGACAGCCGTGAGAGGGTGTTGTTGGCCTTAGCCAGAGGCTGAGGACACGGCCAGTCATTATCTGTGAAATGTTGAACACATACATGGCCAAATTTATTAGTTGGAATATACCACCAGCCAGCTATTGTGTTTGCCGCTGCGGTTTAAAATCAAAATCAAAATCAAAAGCAGTATTTTGGATGCTTTTCATTTCAACTGCACTTTAAAACGCGGTATTCTGCGTCAACAAACTGAGGCATATCAAAGACTTTCTTAACTGGGGAATGTTACTACAGTAACTCAATCTTCTTTTTCTATTTTTATCCTCTCAAACTCTTCATGTTTGTTCACTTCTTAAATTTTTCAATATTTCTTTATCATTAATCAACAAAAAAACACTTTTCAAACAAATAAAAATTAAACTTTATTTTCAAGAAAGTATTTTTTTTATTTTAGAAGAAAAACACCTTCAAATTGTAAAAAATTAAAAAATATTTTGTTATTTATTAATTATATCAAATATAATTTTTAATTTTTTGGTTGCTATTTTTTAGTCTCTTTTTATTTTCTTTTCAATTTCTCCTCTTAAAATTTGATTTAATTTGATTTAATTATATCAAATATAATTTTTAATTGTTATTTGTTTTTGTCTCAACATTTTCTTAATTGAAATTTTTTATTTATCAAACTTGGTTCATATTTTTTATTGCTACTTATTTTATTTAAAATAACTTTTTATATTTGATTTTTTTTCAATTTCATTATTTTTCAACTCTTTTATCTATCAGATTTGGTCTCTATTTCTTATTGTTATTTGTCTTATTTAAGATAATTTATGAAATTGAATTATTTTTTTCAATTTCATCCTCCTTCAACTTTTTTATCTATCTGATTTGGTCCTCATTTTTCTAATAAACTTAAAAAAATTAAACATTAATAAGTTATTTCTCGATTCATTTTCCATGACATAGTCAAATACTGGAAAGTGTTTCCAAACTTATTTTTCATGACGCTACCAAACATTGAAAAATAATTTACTTTTCAAGAATCCACTTTTCAAAAGAAAATTATTTTCCAACAAACAAATGAAGCATTAATTATAGCCTTATGGAACCAAATTATCAATCAATTCATTAGAAAAAGATTAAATTCAACAAAAAAAAAACTAAAGTGTAAAATAAGGTGAAATCTTATTATCAATCTAAAATTTATTATAAAAATTTATGTTGAGTCCACCTACTTTTCTTTTTCTTCCTTTAACGGTCTTTATAGTTTTTATGATTTTAATTTTTATCAAAAATTTTATTTTTTAACATTTTAGCTCTTGAGTTTGAAAGAGAAAAGGAGAAAGCTTGAAAATGATGAAGGGTAGAGAAAATCATCGGTTTGGTCATATTTCAATAATAAAAAATTGATCTTGGTGTCAACATGTTTTATTCAATAAGGGTCCCATTAAGGTATTTTTAAATTTATATCTAAATTGAAAAGGTAGATTAAGGTCAAGAGAATTATTTTTTCCCGGTTGATTTTGTATTTTTAGAATTTTTTTGGGATTTTTTAGGTTGATAAATTGTTTTTTTTAATGTTTTTATGGTGTTTATTAGGTATTTTTAGGTGAAAATAAGTTAAACATGAATTTATAAGTAAAAAAACAGATCCTTGATTTTTCAACTACCTTTTTTTAATTTAAATTAAGATTACCTTAAATTAATTAATTAAATAAATGTGACATGCTCGACCTAATGGGTATTCAATTTTAATTGAAATAATATAAATTAGTTAATTTAAAAAATGTGATGTTTTTTAATAAAATAATATTTACTTGGTTTCTGAATAAGATTTTTCTTATAATATTAGTAGGTATTCTTTTTTGTAAAATCTTCTATAATTGTTTTTTCCCTTTAACTATATTAAATAACTTACATGTGCATGCTTATTTTTATTATCGTTTAATTAAATGAAGAATTGATCTCAGGAAACAAAGTTATTGAAGCCAATCGGGTCCACAGCCCATCTTATAAGATCAAATATCTTAATTTGTATTTATCTTAGCAAGAAACTAGTTAACTTTGAGGTATCTATTTTAGCAACTAAACCTAACCAACCTCATTTTTCAACCACTACCAATCCTGCAAATCAAACTATAAAGGCATGACAATCACTACCCAACTTATGAAATAACAATACAAATTGGCATCGGTCACTAAACAATTAGTGAAGGACCAAACTCAACTCGAGAAGATTATCCTTCAAGACCATATCTGGGTTACTGCTAAATCTACAGGATTTGAGGCATTCCTTTATTAATAACCAATACCAATTCATCATGGCAATCAAGAGCTCATTTTGTTGCCAATGCTCTTAAGCCTCCGTCATGAATTATAGATGATGGTGATCTTCACCTTGTTATCTCCAACTTAAGCAATCTCTTATTTCATATACCATACATTGGCTCCAATGACATTATAATCAAAGATAGATCAGGTCTCTCCATCACTCACACTAGTTCCACCTCTCTCAAAACTCCTAAAACTACCTTTATATTAAATAATATTCTATATGTCTCTAGCATAAAAAATAATATAATTGAATTCTTAATTTTGCACCTTAATATAATATTTCAATAGAATATACCATCTGGTTTTTTTTTAAAGACTTCGTACAAAAGCAACACTCTTGAGGGGTCAAACTAAAGTTTGAGTATATAAGTGGTCGATAACTTCATTATTGTTTTCTTTTTCCTGTATAAAGACCTTATTTTTTAAGTGGTACCATAAATTAAGACAACTAGCTATTCTAATTTTAAATCACATCATTTCTCATAATCAACTATATTTTTCTTCTTATTTGTTCTTTAATTTCTTATGTTATGCTTGTCTTTATAATAAAAGCCATAAATTATTCTTTTCCACTTCAACACATGTCTTTTTTTAGCCACTGAAGTAATATTCTTTATGTATAGAATTCACCAATAATTTCACATGATGGTTGTAAGTACCATGTCATTTTCATTGATCATTTCACTAAATATATATTGTTTTATCCTCTTAAGTAAAAATCAGAGATTAAAGATGTTTTAATTAGATTTAAAACCATAGTTGGAAAATATTTTGATAAGAACATCAATTTTTTTTACTATGATAATGGTGATGAATACATATCTCTTACTAATTTTTTTACCAATAGTGGTGTATATCATTTCGCTACTTCACCCTATATATATGAACATAATGGATTTTCTAAATCACGTCATCTTTATATTGTCAAAACAGGTTTAACATAACTATCTCATGTCTTTCCTCCTCTAATTTACTAGTATTATGTATTTGCCACTACAACTTATCTATTCAAATGCATTCTAACTCCCATACTTAATCTGCTCTCTCCTTATAAAAATATATTTCGCATTACTCTAAATTACTCTAAACTACAAGTCTTTGGTTATTTATATTACCCTTGGCCTATACCGTTTACCTTCCATAAACTTTACTCATGTTTCAGACCTTGTGTCTTTCTTGGCCACTCTTTTTAATTTAAAGTTCTTATTATTATTATTGTTATTTATTTTTGGGTTTCCACACAAAAAATAAGAAAATACAAAAAAATATATTCGAAAGAAATAAAAAATAATAGAAGTAAGAAAAGGATGTTGGAATGCCGAAGAAAGGTCAAAAATGGTTTAGGAGGTTAAAAAATGCAAAAGTTTAAAATTTGACAGAATATTTTTTTACTGATGAGAGCCCTAGGGACAAAGAAAGTTCAATTTGAAAAGAATTTTTTTTTTCAAAATCAGATGTTTATGGACTCAATTAAATTTTATCCAAGGTTTAATTGAATTTATAAAGGGTTTAATTGCAAGAAAATTGATCTTTTAAGTCAATTTAGGCTTTTATTGGAAGAAATTAAAGTTCTAGGGTCCAATTATAATTTTAAAGAGTTGATTTGGTTAAATTATGGGCTTAATTGCATAATTATTGAAGTTTGATGGCCAATTAAGGACTTAATTGAAACAATCTGAGACCAAGAACCAAACTAGAAAAGACACTAACATTAAGGAATCCAATTACAATTTTGTTAGGGGTTTGATTACAAAATTGCGAAAACTTCAATGGCCAAATCAGAAGAACCCAAACGACGCCATTTCCACCATTCACTATCTTCAAACAGATGTGAATCTATAACAATAATGGAAGGAAACGTTAACAGCGATAATGGAGCTATTCTCGAATCAATGGGGCGGGTATCACAGCTGACATCCCTCGCCACCGTGATGCACACTGGCTTACCAAAAATGTTGGCGTCCTCTGGCTATAAAAGCCAGATCAGGAGGAGCCGCATCAAAGAGGGAGAAAAAAAAAAAGGAGAGAGCGGAGAGGCTACAAAAACAAAAGGGATACAACTTAGGAGAACAGAAGAAAATATGAGAGATTGGAAAAATAGTGAGAGAGCAAAAAGGAGAGAAGAGGAAGCAAACCGAACAGAAGCAGAGGACACGGTGAAGAGATAGTGCAACACCACCATCGTCTTCGTTTTCTCAAAACCAGGTATGTTCGCTGCCTTTCTTGGTTCCTGTATGATGATGCATGTTAGTATGTAAAAACGAAAAGAAAATCATAAGGAAACCGACACCTGAAACCAGCATTTGCAACACTCTGTTTTTACGTTTTTATGCACTGTAATGCAAAGGAAGGTGATGAACAGTGCAAAGGTAATTTAATTACTTTCGCACTGTTCATGCACGCGTAAAATAATACGTGTGCATGTGCGGAAAGGAGGGGCTGGTCATTGGCATGGGTCAATGACCAGGCTGGGTTGGCTAAGCCCGGCCCAGCTATGCAGGCTGGCTAGGTCCAGCCCAGTCACATGAGTCGGGCTGGGCCCAGCCTGCAAAAAAAAAGGAATTATTTCAAAAAAAATCCATGAGTTTTCTGCAAATTTTTTATACTGTATTTTAATCAATAGCAGTTTGAATTTTTATACTGTAAAGATACAAATTCGGTATAAAAATACCCAGTTTTTGTCACGACAAAAAAAAATGTTTTCATACATACGGCCAAGTCTCTCTAAAATAAAATAAAAAAATCATATTGTATCTTAAAAAAAAGGTTTTTAGCATGCATTTTGGCTTTAATAACCAGTTTATTAAAGTCACGAGAACTGGCCAATATTTCAAAAATTCTGAAAAAAATTATTTTATTTTCTTTTAATATCTAGGGTTATGACCTTATACGTAAGATGTATTTCGAATATTAAATTGTTTTATTATCATTAGAACGGTTAGGTTTTACACGACAAGATAAGAACCTCCTTACCGAGGAGAACTTTTCTTAAACTATAGATAGACTAACAACTATAAAACACAACAAGACCTTAGATTTTATCAGACAATAAAACAATGCAACCTACTTTAGGTAAGGCGTATTTGGGGTGCTAATACCTTCCTTTTACTCAACCAGTTCTCGTACCCGATCTCTGAGACCATTTAGGGTTCCTAGTGACCAAAATATTAGGTGGCGACTCCCATTCCATTTTTCCACTCATAAAAGACTAGAATTCCTTGTCTCCCCACACATTTGCCAGATCGATAGAAGATAATGATTTTGAGGGTGGATATTTTCGTCGCGACGCCGCACACATGCGACAATTACCATGATCCTTTCAATTTGAAAATCTATATATCAAGGTATATTAAGTTCATTAAATCCCTATATTTTTCTCCTATCTTTAGTCAGTTCCTTTATTTGCAACCTCATACTATTACCATTTAGATTTGATCACCACTTAAAGTTACATCTTGTTTTTTAATACCATCATTTACTCTTCTATCTGAAGTGGAAGTTCCTTAGAATGCCTAACATGAAGCTCCATCACACTCAACCTTCCATAAAACCTTACTTGTTATATCGTCATAAGAACCTTAATCCTAAAATTTTAAGCAACCATTAACCAATATCAATCTAACTTTAACTCAACCACCTCCTACTTATACTATGACCACCCGAGCCAAGAACAACATTCATGAACATATCAAAAAATTGAATCTTCATATCAAACTTTTTAAATCTAATGGGCTTGAACAAACCATAATGACCTAAGCTCTTAAAAATTCTAAGTGACATCGGATTTTGTCTGAAAAGTATAGTGCTCTAGTTTTGAAAAACTTAAAGCTCATTTGGTTGCAAAGGGTTTTCATCAATGTTTGATGGTAGATTACCATGACACTTATAAATTTATCCTTAAGTTTCATTTTGATTAGTTTTATATATTTTCTGATTCTTGAGTCTTCATTATTATAAAATCATTATGTTGTTTTGATTGATTATTTGATAAGTTGGTAAGTCACCTTTAAGAACCTATATAAGAGAATATTGAGGTAAAGGGCATAATGAGATTATTAGAGTGAAAAGCCTAATTGAATTGTGTGAAAAATGAGTGCAGTGATATTAAATCGAGTGTAAACAGGTAAGACGGTGTGTGAGCAAATTTTTCTTTGCTACTAATATTTATTTTAGGTGTTCACAATGTCATCAAACAATATGACACAATTGAAAGCAAATGATCTTGTAGAAATACAAGATAGATTGAAGGTAATGATGAAGGCTTTGATAGGAAAGATAGATGAATTGAGTACCGAGATGATTAGTAGACATGATGTTCATAGTTATAAGGAACATGAGGCTAAAAGGTCTACTAGATGAACATTTTCCCTTCTAGATAAAAGTGTAGAGAAAACCTTTGATGATGAAGAGGATGAAAGTGTGGTTAATCATGAAAAAAGTCTTATACACACTAAGATTCTTTATATGAGACATGAATAGGGAGAGAGTTTGGAGGTAGATTTTAGCTAAATAAAGATTTTGACCAATGGAGAAATTATGATGATAATAATAATTTAGATCATAATTTAGGTAGCATAAAACTTAAAATCATTATCTTTCAGGGAAAAAATGATCTAGAGGCTTATTTGAACTGAGAAAAGAAGGTGGAATTTGTATTTAATTGCCATCGATATTCAAAGAAAAAAGGGTAAAATAGCTATAGTTGAATTCACTAATTATGCTATTATTTGGCGAGATCAACTTGTTACAAGTAAGTGGTATGATGGAGAAAGATCCATTGACACATGGAAGGAGATGAAAACAATCATGAGGAAGAAGTTTGTCCCAAATCATTACTATAGGGAAGTAGATAATATATTGCAATCTTTATCTCATGGTTCTAAAAGTGTTTATTTGTATTTTAAAGAAGATACAAATATCCATGATTAGAGCTAATGATTCTGATGATAGGAAAGTCACAATTACTAGATTTTTAAATGATTTAAATAAAGATATTGTTAATATGGTTGAATTGCAACATTATTTAAAAATTAAAGATATGGTGTATATGGCTATAAAGGTGGAAAAACAGTTGGAAAAAAATATTGCAAGGCCAAATGGTTATTTGGGATTCTCTCAGAGTTGAAAGTTGAATTTCATGAGAGATGACAACGTACAAACAAAGCCAATAATAGTACCTAAAGTTGCAGAACCTTTATATGTTAAAAACCAGGTTGTGGTAATGGAGGAAAAATGAAGAAATAATGTTTAGCAGAAATTCAATCAAAAGATTAAATGTTTTGGGTGTCAATGACATGAACATTATGCATTAGAGTGTCTAAAAAAGTATTATGATTTTGAGAGATGATTGAGAAGTAGAGTTAACTAGAGATTGATCTAAATGTGAAAGCATGCCAACATTTAAAGATGCTAATGATGTTGAATATGTTGTTAATGATGAATCCTTGGAGATTTTTTAATGTTCAAGTTAGTAAAGAAGATATTGAGAAACAAAAGGAAAATATCATTCATAATAGATGCCACATAAAAAAATAAGGCATGTAGTATAACTGTTGATAATGGTAGTTGTGTTAATGTTCTAGCACAACTTTGGTTAGAAAGTTGAATTTGACTACTACTATGTGTCACACATGTGCGATGTCACGACGATCATCTTTCTGAACCAAAATTCTCGGGATATGGGTAAAAAGGATAAGGAATTTTTGTCCTTTATTAGTAAAAAAAAGGATAGAGTTGCCACTTATTATTTTTGTAATTAGAAACCCTTACTAGTCTCAGAGTCTGGAAGGGAACTGGGAGAAAAAATGAGTTGCTGTGTATGTGAAGAGTTGGTGATGTTAAAAGAAAATAAAAGAGGCAAAGTAGCCTCTCTTACTGCTATGGTGAGGAGACATTGGCTGTAAGGGAGTTGTCGGTGGAAAGAGATGGGTCCTAGTTATAAGTGAAATAGAAGAGAAGCTGAGAGGTGCTAGTCAGCGGGTGTCGGTTTTGACGGTAGTGGAGGGAGGCTAAAAGGAGCTGCCATGGTGAGATCCAGTCAATGGTGTTTGGTTAATGGTATTTGGGTTATTGTTGAGGGGGTGTTTTGATTTCGAGAGGAGCTATGAAGGAGAGCTAGGGGTGTTGATGGATGGTAGTAACTGGTTACTATTGGTCTTGATGATATATTGACAATGTCATGGAAATGAGTTATGGTTGTGGTCGTTTTTGGTCGTGCTTGCGAGTCATGATAGTTGGAAGGAGTAACGCAGTGCTAGAGATAAAGGGAAATCGATGTCTCAGCTGGTGTAGGTACGTTGGCAGTTTATGATGGTTGGTGAACAAGCTCAAGGATTCTTTATAGAAGATAGGGACACGAGTTGTTGATCATCTTGAAGAAAGAGTAACATCTTTTGCTCCATTTGTTTTTTGTTTTGAATCCCTCTTTATATTAAAGGTATAGGTGATTAAAATGAACATTTTTTTATGCTATAGTGGCAACTTATGGTTTTTGTTTTGGAGTGTCTGTTTGGTGAGAGTCTATTCTCTTTCGAAGATGAATAGGGGTTCCCCTCTAAAGAATGATTGACAACTTGTAAAAAAATAGGTTATGGTTTTTTTATGTTGTGTGAGCTAAAAAAAGTTATTTTTTTTGGTATTTTTCTTTTAGTTTAGTTTTTATGTAATGGCCTCCCCCTTTTTTTTATGTGAGATTCCCTCATTATTTATAAGCAAAATAATTTGTCTTTTTCCTTCCTATTGCTTGGTTCTCAAGCAAACTTGGTGATCAAGCAATTTAAAAATCACTTTGGTCCCTCATTTTCTTTCTTTGCACTTTTGGTCCTTTTGTCCAAGTATTTTTTGTTTTTTTTTGTTTTTTTTTATAAATAGGCAACATCAATTTTGACTAAATGAGAAAAATAAATTAATGATTTTGAAATGAGCACGTTAAAAACTAAATGTGTTGAAAGTAAATTTTTTATTTTTTTAATTCTTTTGAAAAGCCGCTGAAAATACCAGTAACGATAGTTTTTGAATTTTCTCGAAAAAAGTGGTAAGCAATCGGGTTATGACATTCCTTATACTTCTCGTTTGTGAATTGGTATTCGTAGGGTAAGGGTTCTTATTCCAATAGTGCTATTGCTTTGGTACAAATTTCCATTTTGTCATACTCTTATCAGACTTGTTTCGACTTTCCGAGAGTCATTGTCAATATTGTTGTGGGTTGCATAACCACATGATCATGAAGTCCGCATCAATTAGTATCAGAGCTAGGACCCGAAATCAGGTTATATTTTTCTTAAAAATCTATTTTCTTTGTGTTTCATAAGTTTAGTTGTCTTTTTCAAATAATTTTGAAATCACTTCAAAATTGATATATTGGTTATTTGTGGTGAAATCACATTATATATTAAATTCAAGATCTTTTTGATATCGTTTGATTGAGGTTTTGATTCCGAGTTAATTTTGTTGCAAACTAATCATACATGAGTTTTTGATACCTAGACATAAGAAAACGATCTATAAACTGAGATCTCTTGTTTATTGGGTACAAGGGCATTACATATCAAATTGAAGGTTATTCCAATATCATTTGGTATGGGTTTCAATTCTGGTACTTAAAATTGTATAATAGGTCAAATTTGCTCAAGCTACCAAAATATGTTTTCTACTACTTGTTTTGACCTATTCAGTTTATTTATTTTATATTTGAGTTTTTTAGAAGTCAAATAAGTGATTTTATTAATTTTCTTATTATGTTTTATTTCAAGTCTTTGTATCGTCCATATTTCGTATGAATTCGTTTTGCTATTTGTGAAATCATAATAATAGTTTTGTTTTGCTTGTTTTCAGTGTGTGTGAGTGTGTGGATTGTGTTATGATAGCCATTGATTTTGGTTCGTTGATTTTTAGTTCTTAAAGAATTGCAAGAAGGTGAGCTGAACATCATTTTAAAACCCGGCATGACCTAGCTGGTCGATCTGGGACCCGATTGGAACCGGGGCCAGAACCGGGTTAGGTTTAAAAAAAATAGGGGAAGGTAAAACTTGGGTTAACCTTGTGATCGGCAAGACCTAGTCAAAAAACCGGTTGCAACCCCTTGAATGTTTATTTTTTAACAAGAAACAATGTCATTTTGATTTATAAGAGAAAAATTAGGGGTCAATCCGGGATAACCCGGTGATTCGATCAAAACCTATAACTCGAGCCTTGGGTCGGGTTGCCCACCGGGCAGATTTTTAAAAAATATAGAGCTAAGAGGTAAAAGGCATAATGACAATAATTTAGTTAAAAGGCTTGAATTATGTGAAACAAGAGAGTTGTGATGATATATTTTTCTTGATAGTAATCAATTTTTACAGATTCAAAGATGTTTGAAAATCATGAGTAAATGACACCAAAAATGGATAATAGCTTTCAGATGCAAGTTTTTGCCCAACAACTTGAGCTTCTGACAAGGATGATGAAGGATCTAAAAGAAGAGATGGCTTTGGTGAGACAACTTTATAAGGATGTTCAACTACAAATTGAGAAACACAATAGGTTGTATGCTTTCAAAGCAAACAAGGGTTGTAAGTAGGTTGTTTTCCAATTGAGTATGGGTGCACATGTGTAAGGAATGATTTTCTAACCATAGGAAATGAAAATTGTAACCATATTATGATGATCCATTCCAAATTCTAGAGAGGATCAATGGCAGTATCTATAAAGTTGATCTTCCAAGTGATTATGGTGTTAGTACTACCTATAAAGTTACCGATCTTTCTTTGTTTGACATAGATTTTGATTTGAGGTCGAATTCTTTCGAGAAGAAAATGGATGACGCAGGTCAACCCACAAACACCATCAAGGATTCATTACATGTTCCAATTGGTCCAATCACAAGGTCTAAGAGCAAAACATTGAAGGAGGCAGTGAATGGGCTTATTACAAAGGTTTTGGTTATAGCTGATTTTGGAGATCTATTGGAGCATTAAGAGGAGGTTCTAGTCCATCTAACCCAAGTACAAGAAGGGTCCAATCTATGTTCAACATGGGCCTGATATGTCCGACCCTATGACAGCCCTATTTGGACAAGATTTTCTAATGTTATAAGGATTCAAAGTCAACAAATATTTTTTTATTAATTCAATGAAGATTCTGGCCAAGTCTAATTTCTAAGCTAGGAAGGATTATTTAATGATTCTCCTAGTCTATGGAGGAAACTAATAAGGCAATTAGAAAGAAAGATATTTGTATTTATTATTGTCCAAGTATTACAAGGAAATATAGCTCTACAAGGAAAAACAAGAGGCAATATAATTATTTTCATATTCAGATCAGATGTTCATAGTCTATTTAGGACATCTAAAGGCGACAACTCTTCCTAAAGTTACAAGGAAGGTTTATTTCGTCTATAACACCTTTTTAAGCTAGGGGAATCAGACTTATCTCTTTTATTTCTTTTTGGTTATTTGCGGCAGCATAAAAGAACCTTTATTTTAATTTTAAATTTTAAATGCTTTGGGTTTGTTTAACATTATCTGGGTTTATTTCAATTAAGTTTTGGGTCTGATTGTAAGCGGGCTTCATATCAGCCCATATTTTAGGTAACTGGGTTTAAATTAGCCCACAAGAATAGATTCATTAGGGTATCTTTGTTTGGAGTATAAAAACTCCTTGTAAGACACTTTTTATTTAGTTTTATGATCAATATTGTTGCTGAACTATTGTTCTTGAGTGTTGGCAGGATTTTTTGTATTCTTTGAATCTCTAAAGAACTGAAACTAAGTTATCAAAGATCAACTGACTTCGTGACATTTTTCTTATACTTCTCATTTGTGAATTGATATTCGTAAGGTAGAGGTTCTTATTTAAATAGTGCTGGTACCTTGAAACAGGTTCTTATTATATCACACTCCTATTAGATCTATTTTGGTTTTTCAGGATACATTGTTAATTTTGTTACGGGTTATGTGACCATATGATCACGAGGTTCGCATTACAACATCAAAGATTTGCTTGCGTATGAATAGTATGTCTATGTAAGACGTATATTCATAGCCCTAATTTTTTTGATGTATGATGAACTACCATGATGCACATATATATCTAGCATTTTATTTCCTGCATAGTCGGTAGAAGTTATAAAAGGTTATTGAATAATTATTAAAAAAATACCTTAATTGAGGAGTAATTAAAAAATTATTGTTTTGTTAATAATAACCCTAATTTTTTAATTTGGAGATTTTTTCCATAAAATTTTACATAACAGCTTTTCAGTATTCATAATATGTTTGAGAGTTTAAAATTTATCGATTAAACATACAAAATATTGTAAAATCTAATTGCTTAGGGCTAGTGCACCTTTAGGATTCCTATTTTTAATTTTAAACTATTGATTTTCTAATTTTTTTGTTAAATTGAGGGAAAAAACCATATTCTAATGATCTAACAAGAAAAAAACACGCTGACAGATTTTTAACTGAAGAAAAGAATTATATTTACCTTTTATTATTGAAGAAATACTCTGCCTACTTCAAAACGTGAAAAGAGAAGGTGACAAAGAAAATGAATTTGTGTTTGATTTTGTCTTTAATCAACGGATTTATGGATTTGTGCTTGATTTCTTCTTCTCGATTGACAAAGAGAGACGAGAGAGGAGAAAAGATTAGCACAAAGAGAGAATAATTTGTCAAATATATTATTTATTTTCATATTTATATATTAATATTTGATAATTGTTATATTTATCAAATAATCAAAACAATTTGTTTTTTCATTGTAGAGCAGCGGTTTGTGACTTGTAGTTGTTCCCAAAAGGGTTAATCTTTTCTTTTACCGGATAGTGTGGAATAATTAAGAGAATTTTTTCCATCCACGTCCATTTAACGCGTGACAAATATTATGAGCCTAAAGACTTTTAGGCATTTTCCGCAACAAAAGTAATGATTTCCTTCCTTCCGCCAATAGATTTATGACTTTAATAAATCCGTTGAATAATGTCTAATTTTTTAAATTCACCATCTAAATTATTAAATCAAAATAATCCCATAAAAAATAAATAAAAATAAAATAAAATTACAAAACTCAATTAAATAAATATTCAATTATAAAAAGACAAAAAACAATGAACAAAATTAACCCTGTATCAACTTGCCAAACTTGCCAGCCACTTTATATGATCGAGATAACTATATAGAAAGAAAATTAAAAATAAATTATAAAATTTAATTTTCAACAAGTATGATATTAAATGATGAAAAAAAAGCAGCGTAAAAAAAATAACTTGAGTTAATCCGAGTTAATCTGCTAAACACGTGACTTGAATCATGAGATTGATATAAATTCAAAAAAAGTAAATAAAAAAATTTATAAAGCCTCACTTTTAACGAATCTAATTTTAAATGTTCAAATTGACAAAAAAACTAAATTTATTAGATCGGTATATAAATCAATAGAAAAAAATTAAAAAAAAAATTAAGAAGGACAATTACTAAAAAAAATTTTAATATTGAAAAATAAAAATAAAATTATATATATATATATATATAATTGAGTTGTTGAATGATAAGATTAAAAAAAATCTAATAAATGAAAAAAAACACCCAAAACATTATTCTAAATAATAATTATGGTTGTGATCATTATAATTTAGCCATACTCCTTATTTTGTTAAATTGTTTTTCAAAATTAAACCAGAAGGCCCCTTCTAAAATGATGATCGAAAGCATCCATCATCAGTTTTCAGTTCTCAAGAATAAT
>Ga0325411_1005253_pt1 | contig 14406 bp, 10 predicted proteins | sample PopdelMetagenome_13_FD_206181 | JGI IMG/M metagenome (GOLD analysis project Ga0325411, IMG submission 206181) | Populus deltoides microbial communities from Bellville, Georgia, United States - Xylem-PdIQD-R4 | ecosystem: Host-associated > Plants > Phyllosphere > Stem > Wood/Secondary xylem... | reverse complement strand
ATTGTAATTTGTTTTTCAATTTTTTTCTCACTCTCCTTTTGTTTTTGTATTTTGATTTTTTTTTCTTTTTCAATTGCATATTTTTTTATAACATTGTCTGGAAATATTTTGACACAAACATTTTTTTTTAAGAGGGGTAAAAATTGAGTTATGATAATTGTCACTTTTTTACAATGCTTACAATATAAAGTTTATATAAAAATTCTTTCTGTAGACTTTGTTTAGTAAGATAATGCAGAAGGATAATGTTTATGAAGAAACCTTGAAAAACGACCAAGTCGAGAAGTGACCAGTTTCAAAAAAAAAATAAATGGTTCAAATTAGAGACCACCAACCCCAACATGAAATTCAAATGGATCAAATCAACTAACCTCATCATGAAATCTAAATAGGACAAATCGAGAGGCAACCAGCCTCATCATAAAATCTAAATGGGTCAAATTGAGAGGCAAACAACCTTGTCATAACCTAATTTTGATTCATTTCCAAAATAATTTTCAAAAATCTAAAAATGAGAAAAAAAAAAACAAACAATTATGTTTTCAACGCTTTTCATCCATTCACGTGCCCATTTCATAATTTATTACTATTTTTCTCTAGTTGACATCTTTTTTCAAAAAAATAAAAACATAAGAAATTAAATAAAAAATATCAGTGGGTGAAATATGAAACAAGAAAAAAAAGGGCCAAAGTGAAACTTAGCTACTTGCTCCCCAAGTAATTGGAAGAAGCTGACAAATATTTGTTTTTACTATAAATTAAAAAGATATTTCTTAGAAAATAAAGGGAAAGTGAAAAAACAAACCCTAGCCACTATTAGGGGGTGAGAAAATTAGAAGAAAAAAGAAGAAAGGAGTGAAAAAAAACCCCTAGCCATCATTAGGAAGAAAAAAAAGAAAAAAAAACCTAGGTCATCTTCTTCCTCTCCCAAACCCCAACCACCATTAGAGGGAAAAAGAAAAAAAACAAGTGAGAGAGAGAGATATAGAAAGAGGATGAGTGAAAATAAAAAAGAGTGCCAAAAAAATTTAAGTGAAAGAGAAAGAAAGAGAAAAAAAAGGAAGAAAGGAAGAAAAAAAAACATGTAATAGCTCTCTCTCTCACAATTCAAAAAACAAAACCACCATACAACCTTCATCTTTCTTATTGATGTTAACCACCATCATCATAATCAACAACACCATTAATTCTAACATGTCTTCCTCCATGATAGCAATCATAGCAGCCCCATTCTCCTTTAATTTTGGTTAAAGTTTGCCTTTCTATAAATTGTTCAACAAGCTTTAGGCCTCTCTCTAAACGACGTGAAATTCTAACAATACTCCCCCCTTTTATTAGACATCTATCCCCAAGGTCCACAGATGAAAATTATGCAAGCAATGTTTAGGTTGTCTCTTGTATGGCCTCCTCTTTTGGTAAACGCTTCCACTGGACTAAGCTTTCTTCTTCAAATTTATGTTCTCTTTTGACTCAAACATTGCTCCAAAAAATAATTCAAGCTTAGGATGAAAATTTTCTTTCTAATAAATAAAGATGCCATAAACGTATCTCCTTCACAATTGCAAGCATTTCCTTGACATAGGTTGACCAAAAACATTTTGTATCCCCTAATGCTCGACTCATAAACCCAATGGGCTTGCCTTGTTGTGATAACACTATGCCAATTTTTTCTCTTGAGGCATTGGTTTTAATGGTGAAATAGTAGTAGTGGTCATTGCTTTCTTAAGACCAAGAAGGTTGTTTCGACATCGTCATTCCATCCAAACTTTCCCTTCTTGAGTAAGTGGGTAAAAGGTGGTATAATGATGCCATAACTCTGAATGACCTACCTATAATACCCTGTCAAGCCTAAAAAATCACGCAACTCATAAATATTAATAGGTCAGGCCATGCGAACATTGCTGTAATTTTTTTGTCATCAACCTTTACTCTTTGAGGTGTGATGATATGCCTCGGATACTCTAATTCTTACTGGCCAAAAACACACTTACTTATCTTAGCAAAATATTTATGTTGCCTCAAAATCTCCAAGGTTTGCTCAACCTGCATCACTTGTTTATCCCAAGTAGTACTATAAATGAGAATATCATCGAGAAAAACCAAGATGAATTTTTGAATGCAAGGTCGAAATATATAGTTCGTAATGGCCTGAAAAGAATAGGGTGCATTGCAAAAGCCAAAACGCATTACGAGATAGTCGTAATGGCTATTATGAGTATGAAAAGCAGTCTTAGAGATATCGGAATAATTTACTCTTACTTGATGATATCCAGCCCGTAGATCCAATTTTATAAAATAAAAGGTGCCATATAACTCATCAAGCATGTCATCCACCATTAGGATAGGGAAATGGTATTTGATGGTTGCGATATTAAATGCACGGTAGTTCGTGCAAAATTGCTAACTTCTATTTTTTCTTCACTACCAAAACCAGAGAAGAAAATGGGCTGGTGCTATGACAAATGAGCCTAAAATTGCTAACTTGATTCTCATTTAATATGTCATACACATTGTTCTCGGAGCATTCCATCTTGTCAATGCATGTAATGTGATTTTAGGTTCAAGTTCAGCTTTCTGCACCTCTGTTGTATCTCCCACGTGATCATCCTCCAGCATGTATTTGTTGAATAGTAATGTCCTCATGCCCCTCCAAAAGTAATAGCTGTAGTTTTTTACATCTATGTCCTGCTGTAAAATGTTCATTATAGTTGAAACAAAGACCTTGTGCTCTCTTCCTCTACATTTCCTCCTAAGACAAACACTTAATGGGTCTCGTAGGTGTAGCAAAAGCTATATGAGTGGCTGGTGGAAGAGTTAATAGAGCTCTCACAAATGGTAACCTAATGAACCTTTTTTATCATGCAAGTTGATCGTCCCTCATCCTTGCCAAGTTAATAACCTCTTTAAGTGTCTATGGCTTGAACTTTCAAATCCCATCCACTATTTTAGCCTTTAAGCCAAGCATGAATGTCCCCACCAACGCCTTTTACACCCACCCACTCACCTTGTTGTCGAGCTTCTCATATTCACGTTGATAGTCTCTTAACATCCCCAGTTGCTTGATTCTTGAAAGAGCTTCAATAAAATCTTCACAGCCTGATGGTTTAAAGCGAGCCCACAATTCCTCTTGAAATCTTTCCTATGAAACTACATGCCCTTCTTCCTGTAGCATCCTATGAAACCACTGCCACCATTAATTGGTCTCCCCTTCAAGGTGGTAAGTAGCCATGGGCACCTTTTGGTTTTATGTCATGACCTAGTATTTAAAGAATTATTTCATACGGTTGAACCATTCGATTGGGTCATCCCCTGAAAATCATGGGAATTATAGCTTCGCTGTTTTGCACGAGATGATCTGTCGACCCCCATTGTTGTCATCTCAGTGATGGTTATCGTGGTTGGTATTCTCTTGATTTGAGATCAAATATTCAAAAGTCAATTGAGAGCTTCCTCTAGATGGTGGAGTTTGTCGTTCATCCCAAACTCCATTTGTTGAAGTCCTTCTTGAACTACACCAAATCCAAACTCCAAGTGCTCAATACATTCCTTGTTAGTTCCCATTAGCAATTAGTCTCTGATGCCAATGATAGGTCCTAATAAATATTACAAATGCTAACGTAAATTGTTTTTTTTCTTTGGGTGAGAAAAGTACCATAATTTGGATGAATATTTTTCTCTTACTTCATTAATAAATTCTAACTACTTAAATAAGCAAAGCTACGTACAAGAATGCTAAAAATAAAGGGAAATTAGTAGTTAACAACTAGAACTTCAAACACGTAACAAATAGAGCATAACAAATGGAAATAACATGCAACAAGATAACACATAAAACTCTCAACTATGATGTGAAACTCTTAATGGCAACAGGATAACACGTAAAACTCTCAATAGAAACAGTCGTTTCTTTTTATTATTATTGACGTGGGTGTCCGGGTCAGCTTTCGCGCACCTCAACTAATCCCATAGGCCCTAAAGTTAACGACCATGCAAGCCTCTAGTGGTCCTGATGTATGTAGGACTTAAACTGATGATCTATAGGGAGCAAACCTAGGACCTGACCAGTTGAACTATGGGAAGTATCAATAGAAACAACCGTTTTGCATTTACTGGAAGTAATGGAGGAACGTTAACAACAATTTCTGTCACCTCACATCCGCTGGAACTTGTCAGGACAATGGTGGTTTACACCAACTGTAACTCTTAATCTAGACCTCATAATTTAAGGGAAAAAGAGCTCCAGTTTTGTGTTAAGACAGACACATCCGTCTTGCATCCAAAGGTATGAATGCTTTTGCCGTTCTTTTTATACTTCTTTCTTTTCATCCTCCAGTTCGTTGTTTTCAAGAGTTCTTTTGTTCCATTTAATTTTTGATTTGTGCTAGCCAGCATGTGTACTTTTACTGTTTTACTGTGTTTCTATAGCTTTGTGAGTTGTAAGGAATTTTCCATGGAATAGAAACTTTAAGAACCATCGGTCCTTTTCCTCTGTTTCTTGTCATGGGAAGTAAAAGGTAAATGTTTGTAGTCATCAAGTTGTGTGTGTGTGTGTCTATATATATATATATATATATATATATATATATATGGGATCTATAAAGCTTGTTTTGTGATATGGTGACTGACACGTTAGTTTAATGATAGCAGAAAAGGGATTATAGTAGGCTAGCTATCCTTTATTTCATGCTTGTCCTATATGCATTTCTGGCAGTATTAAGGTAGAGCCAAGTAGCATCTTAAGGTGCCTCTTTTCTCCGATGCATGCCATTTCCAGATGATTACTAGCAAAGTTGGAGGGAGTATTGGGTTCCAGATCACTTAATGCTTGTGTTTCATCATACATGGAAGCTCAATTTTTTCCTCTTTGATGAGGTCGGGCTTTGTTTGTTAGTAGCATGGGTTCCTTTTAATGAGATGTGGGTCATTTCTCTAAGGCTTTTGAATAATCTCTCAAAAGATGGACATTTGTTGATTAGACTTTATGATTGGTTTGGATCACATATTTGTTCTAGGGTGTTGTGAAACTAGAAACTTGTATTGCTTGTCCTAGCCCTACAAATGAAATTATGTCTAGAATTGAGGAAGCTACAAAGCCTCTAGGCTTTAACGTCGATCAGCGAAACTACAAGGTAATGGTTTCTATCTCCAATTTATATTTATTAATTATAATTTCCTCTTTCTTTCATCCCACTTCACCAATTTTATTAAAATCAATATTTACATGTAGGGGTTTATTTGTAATTTTTTATTTTAGGGACTAAATTGTTCATACCTTAAAATTAGAGGGTCCAAGACATTCTAAAAGGACTAAAATGTTATCAAAATAACATTTAGGGACTAAAATTTATTCCGGTTTATTTACTACCCATTATCAAGGTTGTTAAAATCATGATTTAACTCATAAAATCATGCGATTTTACGAGTTAATATACACTTAACATGCTAAATTGTTCTAAAAACTCGAAAATGGATGAAATCGGGTAAAATCGCTAAAATCGGGTGAAATTGTGTAAAAACGCGATTTCACCACCGATTTAATGCTTTCAGCAAAGAAAATAAAATGTGAATCATTGTTCCCTCCAGCTCCAGGTGTCAAGCAATTATTGGCCTATTACACACACAAAACAAAAGCAAAGTTACGTTCTCCGTATTCTCCTTCTCTCAGCCGTCCAAGTTCCAACAATCAACCATAGGTCCGCCACCAATAACACTTTTTTTTTATTTTTCCATCATCGACGACGTCTTTTTCATCAACCATCGTGAGATCCAGATTTCAGACAACAATAGCGGTGTCTCTCTAGTCTCCACCAGCCATCGTAAGTTATTCTGTTTATCTTTTTTCACCTCCTGCAAAAAGCATCATGATTTAGAGTCTAGAGTAATTTATTTGTAAAATTGCAAACATGCCACCTGTGTCATGGGTCTCTCACCGAATCCCAGGCAATTAATTTGTCTAAATTGGTGTTTTTATATTTACAATTCAGTTTCCATAGGACACTCACACAAAAAGAATAACAACTAACCCTGAATAAATGTCCATCTGTGAATTTTTATTTTTTGATAACAAAAAAGACAGGAAAGCAAAAGTCTAAGATATTCATCTATGAATTTATTCAGGGTTAGTTTTTATTTGAAAACAAGCCAAACAGTGTTTGCTAACTGTTTGTGAATGCTTAAGTTGAGTACATTTGACTGTTCTTTAGCAGTGTTTGAAGATTTTGATATGTAACTTTAAGCAAATTTGATTGTTCTTTAGCAGTGGTTGAAGATTTTCATTTTATTTTTAGTATTGTCATTTTTTTTAGGTTTTTGTTAAATTTATAGTTTCTGTGAAGGACTGAAAGCCATTGAGATTGTTTGAGACACATTGAAAAAAAAATGTTTTGATTTTGAATGTTATATAGATGGCAGAAAACTGGGTTCACAGTAGATATTGTGTTCTATCTTGTGAAGATTTTCTTATGGATTATGTTAAAATGGTTTTCACCTTGATGGTTTGACTTGTTTATTTTCCAGAATGGTTTGACACTTTGACTTGTTTATACTGACCGAGAAGAGAGAGTCAGAGCTTAAGGGACAGAGAGGAAAACACTACAAACAACAAATAAAGCATTTGGAGAAAAATGTAAGTCATGAGTTATAATGCTATATTCTGTGTTTTGGATCCAGTGTTTTACTTCTCAAAATTGTTAACTAAGTTACTGATTTTAATTAGTTTTTGAATTCAGTATTATGGTAATTCTTGTTTGATAGCTTAGATGGGATGTTTAATATCTAGATGCATTATTGTTCTAACACATGTATTATGGTACTTTTTTTTAACAAAAAATTAATTACAATCATAAAATGTTTGGATTGATTACAAGGTTGATTTGAGTTGATTCTTAAATTGTTATACTTATGGCATCTAGAAAAAATGCTTCTGGTAATAGACTTGATATGGGATGGCATCATGGTATAGATGTTGATAAGAATTCTAGAAAAGTTATGTGTAAGTATTGTCAAAAAATTATTAGTGAAGGTATTTTTCATTTCAAACAGCATTTGGCTTGCACTTGTAAGGACGTTGAGTCATGTCAGCAAGTACCAGAAAATGTTAAGCAGATGATTTTGGGTGTTTTAGTGAAAAATCTAGAAGAAACTGAAAAGAAAAGAAAGGCCCATCAATATAGTGGAAATGATGATGATGGTGATGAAATAAAAGAAATTAGCTCCAAAAACAAAGAAAAGAGAGTAGCTAGTAGGAGTTGAAGTACACAAACAACCCTAAATCAATTGCTAAAGAAGGATACTAGAGAAGAAGCATGTCGACAAATTATAACGTTTTTATACACTAGTGCAATTCCATTTAGTTGTGTAAAAAACCCTGAGTTTATTAAGGCACTTGAAATGGTTACAAAGCATTAGCCAGGTTTCAAGCCTCCATCCTACCATGATATTAGAGAAAAGTATTTAAAGCAAGAAATGGATCAAACAATGAAATTCCTTGAGGAGTACAAGCTAGAATGGAAAAAAAAACAAGTTCAATAATGTTTGATGGATGGACAGATAAAAAAAGACATTGTATTTGTAACTTTTTGGTTAATAGTCCTAAAGGGACAGTTTTTTTGTCATCGGTGGATACTTCTAATATGTCTAAGACTACTGATAAGGTATTTGAGATGTTAGATGTCATTGTAGAGAGGATTGGGGAGGAAAATGTTGTCCAAGTAGTCACTGATAATGCTGTAAATTATAAGGCAACCGGACAATTATTAATGGAAAAAAGAAAGAGTTTGTTTTGGACACCATGTGTTGCCCATTGTATTGACTTGATATTAGAAGATTTTAAGAAGAAGTTAGAGGTTCATCAAGTAACTATTGTTAAGGGGAGGAGAATCATCTCATATATTTATTCAAGAACCATTCTTATTTTCATGCTAAGGCACTTTATGAAAGGAAGGGATTTGATTAGGCTTGCTGCCGCTCGGTTTGCTACTGTATATTTGACTCTAGGATGTTTGAATGATCATAAAATGCAGCTGATGACTATGTTTACTTCCAAACAGTGGAGTTCATGTAGGTTTGCAAGAATAGAAGAAGGGAAACGAATTCAAAATTGTGTTTTGGACAGCAGGTTTTGGCATGATGTCACTATATGTATTAAGGCAACGTATCCTCTAATTAAATTTCTTCGATTAGTTGATTCAGATGAGAAACCAGCTATGGGTTTTATATATAAAGCAATGGAGAAGTAAAAAAGAAGATATAAGTGAATTTTGGTTTTATGAAAAAAAAGATATATATCTTGCTAATTTTTATTTCAAATGTTGTCATCTATTAATATGAATGTCTTTAGAGATACTTCCAATTGAGATATTCCTAGATTGTAATGATATTTTTGTTATTTTTTTTATAGTTATATACCTATATGAAATATTGTTGATGCAAGATGGGAACTTCAACTCCATAGACCCTTACATGCAGCAGCTTATTATTTGAATCCTCATTATCATTATAATCCCAATTTTAAGGTTAATGCCAACATTAAAATTGGATTATATCAATGCTTAGAAAGGATGGTGCCTAATGCAAGTGAAAGGTGCAAAATTAACTTACAACTTGAATCATTCAAGGATGTAAAAAGGTTGTTTGGCATTGAGGCTGCCAAGACAGCAAGAGATAAAAAAAAAAAAAAACCTCCAGCTCAATGGTGGGATTCTTATGGGGATGAATGTCTAAAATTACTAAGGTTTGCAATCCAAGTTCTAAGATTGACTTGTACTTCATCTGGATATGAGCGTAATTGGAGTGCATTTGAAATGGTGAGTTTTTTTATTTTATTATTTTAAATGTTGAAATATTTGATTAAAAATCTTATAAATTTGAATTGTTTATTTAGGTTCATACAAAACGAAGAAATCGTTTGCACAAGATAAAAATGAATGACTTGGTATTTGTAATATGTAATCTGAAATTGAATGATAACCAAGTTAAAAAGCAAGCTGATGATTTTGGTGTAGAAGATGATCTTTCATCTGATGATGATTGGATAACCGATGGAGAAAAACATTCAAACTTTGATATGTTTGGTGCTATTGACAGCGCAACACAAAGAAAAAATGGTAATGAAGATGAAAATGATGAAGAAGAAATTCCTAATGATGCTGAAATGGAGAGTCATGGCATAGTTTTAAAACCCGGCTCGACGGGTCTACCCGGGACCTGGCCGACCCAAATCTAAGCAAAAAACAGGCTGGGAATTGGCCCAGTCAGACCCGGTCGACTCGGGATCTAGCCGGCCCGGGCAAACCCGGCTGAGACCCGGGTTTATTTTTTATATATATCTTTATGACCGAAACGACGTTGTTTTGGCCTTTTACACTTAAAAGGCCAAAGTGAGAAGAGCAGAGGAACGAACGCAGTGCAGAAGTGAGAAGACCTAATTAATTTCAAACCTAATTCAACAAATCTTCAAACCCATTTCAGACGCGAAGAAGAACAAAGGAGCAGAAGACTCTTGAATCCTTGATCGTTGTTTCAAGTCTGAGAATAAGGCATGTGATCTTGCTTTAGCGAAGTGGATGATTGATACATGTGTGCCATTTAATGCTATTAACTCTATGTATTATCAGCATGCCATAGATGCTATAACAGTTATGGGTCCTGGTTATAAAGGACCAAACTTGCATGATATTCGTGGTTATTACTTGGCAAAAGCGTTTGATGAAGTGAAGATTTATGTTGAGAGTTATCGAGAGATTTGGAAGAAGACTGGTTGCATATTAATGGCTGATGGATGGACAGATCAGAAAAGGAGGACTTTAATTAACTTCTTAGTATATTATCCTAAAAGAACAGTTTTTTTTTAAATTGTGGATGTATCAGATGTCTCAAAGACTACTAGATTGTTGTATCAATTGTTTAGAGAGGTTGTTTTGTATGTTGGGGTATAAAACATTGTGCATATGGTGACTGATAATGCTGCAAATTATGTTGCTGCTGGTAGGTTATTAATGCAAGAATTTTCTTCAATATTTTGGTCTCCTTGTGCTGCTCATTGCATCAATCTCATGCTCCAGGACATTGGTAAATTGCAATCAGTTTTTTGTGTTGTTGAGCATGCTTCTGGTATCACAAAATACATTTATAATCATTGTTATCCATTGTATTTGATGAGGAAGTTCACTGGAGGAAAAGAAATACTTCGTCCAGCTCCTACTCGTTTTGCTACAAATTTCATTGCATTGCAAAACATTTTAGCTCATAAAGATGAGTTGAGAGCTATGGTGACATCTAGGGAATGGGTCTCATCTACTTATGCTAAAGATAGCAAAGGAAAAAAAATTTGTTGAGAGTGTGCTAGACTCTCTGTTTTGGGAAGAATGTGCAATAATTGTGCGAATGAGTGAACCTTTAGTTTGAGTTCTACGAATGGTTGATGGTGATGATAGACTTTCAATGGGATATTTGTATGATGTTATTCATCATGCAAAAGAAAAAATGATGAGGAGATTTCAAAAGAGAAAGGCTAGAGTGAAACCTTTCATGGACATTATCAATAATCGGTGGGATGGACAACTATATAGAAATCTTTATGCAGCGGCATTTTGGTTGAATCCTCGATTTCAATATGATGCAAATATAATGGATAAACATATGAGCACCATTTCTGGACTTCTAGATATTCTTGAGAAGTATGCACATGGAAATCTACCATTGCAAAGTAAGATTACAAGTGAGATGAAGTTTTTTAGGAATGCTGAACATGACTTTGGTCAAGCGTCCGCAACAAATAATCGCACCATTATGTCTCCAGATATATAATTTTTATATTTAAAAATATTATTTGATAGCCTTACACTCTTACTTATTATTTTTTTGTATAGATGAATGGTGGATGACATATGGAACTAGTGCTCCAAATCTACAACAGTTGGCTATACGAGTGTTAACTCAAACTTGTAATTCTTTGGGATGCGATAGAAATTGGAGTATGTTTGAACATATTCACTCCAAGAAGAGAAATAGATTGGAGCACTAAAGACTTAATGACCTTGTTTATGTCCACTGCAATCTAAGATTGAAACAAAAGTATTTTTCTTTTCTCTAATTTCTTAAATATTATTTTATCTTATTTAGTAGCATTATTAATACTTATATTGTGTTAACCTTCACTTTTAATATATAGGAATTATTGGTAATGATGAAATTATAATCCAATTAATGTTGAGACAATTTGTGACATTGAAAATTGGGTAGTGGAAGATGACCCGTCAATTTTGACAACTGAAGAAGCAAAGAGTTTTCACCAAGCTCTATCAACAATGACCATACAAGATATTTTAGACGATGGTAATTAATGATTGATTATTTAGTGATAAATATTATTTAAAATAAAGTATTGTTTAACACATAATATTTATTTGTTAATTGTGTTTGAAATGTAGATGTCATAAATGTTAATGAGATTGAAGATGATTGTGATGATGAACTTTTAAAGGAGCATGCTGGTGATTTATTAGGTGTTGACGAGATTGACTCATTTCCATCGACGTTTGATCCAAATTTTGCTTCCATGGACACAGAAGAATTTAATGTGCTCATTCAACAAAAGTGAATGTGTTGTTGATTTAGAATTTATGTTGTTAGATGTTTTGTTTAAAATATTTTAGAATTTATATTTGGTTTGTATTTTGGATATTGAATTAAATTTATGTTGTTAGTTTAAAATTTAAATTTGGTTTATGTAAGTTTTGTATTGTAAATTTATAACTAGTTAGGTGTTTTTTTTTTGTCAACCCACTTGACCCATGACCCGATCACTGAATCGGGTTGATGACCGGATCGGGTTTTAAAACTATGAGTCATGGTACTAAAGATGATTTGGAAATTCAAATTGATGATATTGGTGTTGGTATTAGTAGTAGCACTAATGTTCATAATATTGGTGTTAGTACTAGTAGTGACACTAATAATCCTCTTGATGCTAATAATATTGATGAATGTCTGAGGAATAATAAGGAAGATAAAGGCAATGAAGCTGGTTTTAGTTTACATGACAAACCAGCAGATTATTTGTTTTAAGTTTGTTAATTATTAGTTAATAAAAAGTTATTTAAATTATATATGAATTTTTATTTGAATCATGTATTTTAAGATGCTTGAACTATGTATTGAACTATGTATAAATTTTTATTTGAAGCATGAATCTTTTTAAGATATTTTAAAATTTCTTATAATTTTAAGATCTGGTTTTACAAACCAACTTTATTTTGTACAATTTTAATAACCTTGCCCATTATCCAAGCACGTCAACTCCCATTTACTACGCCCTCCTTTTTTTATTTGTACAATATTGTCCAGTGGAGACATCCGAAACTCCAAAAAAAGGGGCCTTTATTCCTGCAACCTCCCCCGTCCCCACCGGGAGTTCATCTCATTTTCTCCGGTTCATTCTGCATTAATTTCGGAATGGAAGGATTTAATAGCTAGATAACTCTTTTGAGTTCCTAATAGACTATAATTAGTGTAATTTATGTCCCTAAACTAAACTAAATTGTATCAACATCTTGGGTCTTACAACTCGCCTGATGCATTTTTTACTTGGATTTATACTGAGTTTGACTCGTCAATTTCCATTCACTGTACACTCCATTTTTTATTTGTATGACGTAATATTGTGCAGCCCAGCCATCCAAAACTCCCAAAGGATGGGCCTTCACTCCCCCGTCCCCCCGGTAGTTCATCCCCCTTTTCTCTGGTTCATTCTGCATTAATTTCTGGAACTGAACATATTGAGATTTTCCAACTTGATGATGGTTCGTGTAGTTGGAGAGACCCAATCTAACAACAGTTTTCCTGTTTTTTTTTTTTCTCTTTTTTTTTATTTATTTTTTGTCTGTTAAGAGTTCTCTTTCATGTACCCTCGATACCTCACTAGTCATTAGCGAGCAAGAAGGTTTCTTGGATGTATGATTGTATTCTCTGCTTCTTTCAATATATTTTCCGGGAACTGGTGGCATCAGCGTGATTGTGAAGCCTGAGATATTGTACTGTTGATGAACCGTATCTTAATTTGTATAGAAGCTTGGTTACAAATTGAGAGATGACGGGCTGGTTAATGCTTTTCTCCATGATGTAGCTAAAGGTTCACTGCAGCGAGTGATTATTTGAGCGAATAATAAATTATTAATAATTATAAGGCGACCCTTCCTGAGCCCAACGACTTAATTCACTCTCTCGACTTAATTCGCTCTCTCAACTGTATTGACATATTTCTGGCTGCCTCACCTGTAATAATCGTACCATGAATGGTTGTGTGTTTTAAAATTCATTTTAAGAGAATTAAAAAAATTATTTTTTTTAAATTAATATTTTTTTGTGTTTTCGTATTATTTTGATACGTTGATACTAAAAATAATTTTTTTAAAATAAAAAAATATTATTTTGATATATTTCTGAGTGAAAAACACTTTAAAAAACAACCAAAACCACATTTATAAACACCTCCTAAATCCACAGTATCCATCATTCATTTACCGTGTATATAGTTTTGTGGTTGTTTTTCTAGATATGGTTTTAAGAAATAAATTTTTAAAAAATATATATTGTATCTTTTTAATAATTAAGATTTTAAGTTAACGTTTTTAATTTGACTAATATAAAACTGTTTTTAATTTGACTAATATAAAACTATAGTAAGTTGATTAATCAAATAATTTTAAAATAATAATTACAATAGAACATAGTTTTAACCATACATTACTACAAATCCTTATTGATTTCAACATGTTATCATCCAACATCCACATGAAGTGTTATGACAGGTCAAATTCAAGTACTCAACCATTTAGATTATGTTTGGGAATACGACTGCGGCTGTATTTCTAAAAATTTTGAAATTTTTTTTTATTTTTACTAAAATTGAATATAGTTTGTATGTTTTGGATCGTTTTGATGTGCTGATGTCAAAAATAATTTTTAAAAAATGAAAAAACATCATTGACATGTATTTTGGTACGAAAAATTATTTGAAAAGCACCCACAATCACACTGACAAAAACACTCTTATACTATGGTATTATTGTACTAGACACTTCACCGGTCAGATCCCTTCATGGTTCGAGAAAGACATCGATAATTTAAAGCTAACAAGGTTGCAACTCCATATATAATGTTAAACGAACACCAACATGGTTACGTGAGAAATAGTTGGCATGTTAGGAATATTCATGCGTAGATTTTGTATCTTTTACTAAAAAAACAGAATTATTTTAAATTAAAATCTTAAATAAATATGGAAGGAAACTTAGTGTTATGTGGGGTTGAAGGGTTGGCCAAATAAAAAGACAAAGAAAATTAGATTTAATTGATTTGAATACTTATTTACTTTATGTATTTAATGTGTATTGATATATATATATA
>Ga0325411_1005251_pt1 | contig 14413 bp, 5 predicted proteins | sample PopdelMetagenome_13_FD_206181 | JGI IMG/M metagenome (GOLD analysis project Ga0325411, IMG submission 206181) | Populus deltoides microbial communities from Bellville, Georgia, United States - Xylem-PdIQD-R4 | ecosystem: Host-associated > Plants > Phyllosphere > Stem > Wood/Secondary xylem... | reverse complement strand
CCGCCCCGGCGGGCGGCCCCCCCCCCCCCCCCCCCCCCCCCCCCCCCCCCCCCCCCCCCGCGGGGGGGCGGGGAGCTGCCCGTGACATTCGTTATTTTGTACACCTGTGACATCGATTTAACGGCTAGTTTACATTGGGCTGTCACGTTAATTTGGCAATAAGAGCTCAGCTCAATCGTGGCCTTACATTGCATTTTTTAAGAGTCGACTACTACACAGGAGGTCATACAAGTAAATACCAAAGAGATCAGGTGTCCGTTTGTTTCTGACGTTTGTTCAGTTATTACAGGTTCTTGTCACAAGATTGCTTTTGCAAAGATGCATACGTTTCGTTAGGGTGATATGGCTTAGACCATATTAAATGAAACAAATGTAGCTTGATTTGAAATGTTCCTTTATCTACTCTTAAAAGAAAGCCAATTGAAATAGAACAGATCGATGACGAGATGTACAAACTGTATGATGAGCTTGCGTAGGAATAAGACCGATATGTTGGATAATCGATTAATCTCTTAATTCAAGCAATATGATTTATTCTTTCTAGTCAAGATGTCTAGCGGCTTGGTGTGAAAAACTCAAGTAGTTGGTACCTGGTGGTGTCAGGTAAGCCAATATGACTGATAATTGGTACCTTCAAAAAATTCTCTTTGATGTATATGTTGACTCTCATATATTTATGTTAGTAATTTTATAGAGAGAGGAAGAACAATTATATTTTGGAGAGATAGACTTAAAAAATAAATATGCTGAAAGTGTTAAGAATGAAGAGATTGTAAACCTTGAGTTTAAAGGACTCATGATGTTTTTATGGCTCATTAATCTTGTCTTTTTCTGGAGAAGAAGAGCTAAAGTGTAATTTTAGCATTGTGATATTTTGAGTTGTATCACACTCAAAGTAATATGCATAGGATTAGTGTAAAATAATAAGGGACCCGCATGGAGTCCTAGAAATATTTTCAAAGGAGTGTTGGGATAAGGCAAGGTGTTCAAGCCCATAGAGATGAAAAAAAAGTCAAAACACACTACCTAAACCCAAACATTTTAGGCTTCAGTGTGATGACCTAAGCGCTTCTTAGGTTTTTTTTTGGGATTTTTGCCTCTTTTTTAGGGATTTATTGGGCTCGTTTTATTTGGATCCATTAGTAGCTTTAAGAGTCTTTATGGTATTAACCTATAAAGACTTGTAAAAATACTCGGTTATCATGACAAGTTCGTTGAATTTTTTTCTTATGAGAAAAGAGGTGAAAACCCTGAGTAATATATCGAAGAGCCCATGTGTAAAGGCATGTACCATGGTTAAAAAAAATTCTAAGTATATTAAGGGGAAACCAAGGAGGAACCCATACTTAGAAAAATTCTCAAATGGTTGTGGGGACGAACCCATGTCAACGTCCATGCTTAGAAAAATTTCTAAGTGGCTAAGAAGACAAATCCATATGAACGCCTATACTTAGAAAAATTGTTAAGTGGTAGAGGTGATGAACCTATGAAGGGTAGTGCTATTGCACCGGGGAAACCAATTTCATCTGCTTGAGAGTGGTCGCACTAGAGTGTGGGAGGTATATGACCTCCTTAGGATGACATGAGGTATGAAAGCCCTTAATTGGGAGGGAAATCTCATCGAAGAATGGGAGGTTTATAGCCTTCCTAATGATGGTGTGGTGGCTTGGAAGCCTTCTATTGAAAAGTGGTCAATGGGGTGTGAGTGGTATATGACCTTTCTAAGATGGCATGAGACACGAGAGCCCTCCATTTAAGAGTGGTGCCAGTTCAAAACTATATTGAAGAGGTGAGAGATCTAAGAACAATCCCTAACGAATTGATGAGAGGTGTTTTGGCATCACTTGAAGAACATATTAGTCTGAGACTGTACTGGATAATGAGGGATTTGAGATCAATCAATTATGAATTGGTGAGAGGCCATTGGGCATCACCTAGAGAATGTGTCAATCTGAGACTGCACTGGAAAATGTGAGATTTGAGATCAACCCCTGACAAATTGGTTAGAGGTCCTTTGACATCTCCTGGAAAAATATATCAGTCCATGACTGCACTGGAGAATTGGAGGGGTCTAAGATCAACCCTTGATAAATTATTGAGAGGCCCTCAGACATCACTTGGAGAATGTGTCATTGCAATAAGGAGATCTTATACTCATCCATTGGATATTATGGGGTTATTGCTTTATGAAGACCAAGTTCATCCCCTTCAAGGAGAGTAATGTTATTGCATTAGGAAGAACAAGTCAATTCCTTACTTGCAAAGTGTTTGAAAGCCTCCATTAGAGATTTGTAGTTAGAAAATATATGTTAAAGATATTTTATTTTTATTTCAAAAATAAACTTACATTCCTATTAAGGATTATACATCCTGGGGTGATTTTAGTGATATGTATGAGAGAGGTTCGTATAATGAACATGTCTTGGAGGTAGCGACAAGGTGTTTGCTTTGACTTCCCTAATAAATTTGAATTAATGATCCTTAGGATACACCAAATGACCATAAGTTGATCTTTTATGGTTCTTCCTTAAGATTTCATTGCTACTATGAGAATGACTTTACCTGGAAGGTCTTTCATGTTGGTTGTTTTTATTAAAAAAAAAGGCCCATGTCATAGCAAACTAGTCTCTTCCTTCCGTATATGATTTTTCATGACTTGTTTGACCTTGAGCAAGCTTCTATCTAATAAGGCATAAAATTTTCTCTAGATGGCATGTTCTCTTACCCCTTTTATCAAGATCTCTAAGCCTACAGACTCAAGAAATTCTTCCACCTTAAGTATCTTCTCACTGAACCTGTTCAAATATACCCATGTAGACTCACCCTTTTATTGGGTAACACCAAATAGTTTCATGGAGCTTTTCGTGGAAAGTATGTTTGTTCTGAAGTGCGTCACTAACTTAGCACAGAGGTAAATGAAACCATCAATAGAGTTTGGCTTAAAATTATTCTATCATGCACGTACAAACCCCTAGATGACCAACTCTAAGCTATCACGTACATTATGTACATGCTCTGTCGGGTCAGTGAGGCCATCATAGTTCAAACTTATTTTTGTGGAAATGTAGTCTTTAGGGAGTAGAGTGTTCAATACTCATTTGGACAAGGGAAAACTCCTTCATTGATGAGGGTTATAGTCATTCTCCTAGGTATGCTCATGTACAAACCTTCTCTTAGCCTTTTTTCTGTTAGGCTCTTGGGAGCCCGAGATTTTGGTATGAAATGATGGTTGCGGTAACTGGTGTCCATCTCACGGTAGCTAGGGGAAGGGCATTCAGAGTACTGGCTATGTACATAGGTATTACAATAGCACGAATGACCCCTTAATGGACTCTCAAGATTGTCATTATGTTTAGTCTCCTTTTGGTAGTGTAATCATTTATGAACGCCTGGTACGGTCAGTGGTCGTGGCATTGAGGTGTTGTATGTTGCTGAGGGTGTCAATACTTATTAAGGTGACAGAGTCTAATTTTGCCTTTGAGTTGCCAACACGGTCTGAGTGAGGAGTTGCACCTAACTGGTGAGTTGTTGAAAGTCTAGTTGGGTAGAAGTGTTTGTGGTATTGAGTAGATTTGTCATGCATCCTAACATGGGTGTGTCTTGGTTGTGCGCTATTAAATGACCTGGAAATGTCAAAAACAAGTTTTAGAAACTGATGCTTTTTTATTAGTTTTCTAAAGACGACACCAATTGATGAGTCCTAAAATCTAAAATGTTTAAAAATAAGGTTAATATGTTGGATAATCAATTAATCTCTTAATTTAAGCAATATGATTCATTCTCCGTAGTTAATATGTATGGTGGCTTGATATGGAAAGTCATGGCAACTAGTAGCCGGTAGCCGGTAGCTGGTGGTGTCAGGTAAGCCAAGATGGCTGGTAGATGATACCAGCAAAAGATCACCTTTGATAGATGTGGGGATTCTCAAATACTTAAGTTAGTAACTTTATAGAGAGAGAAAGTACAATGATATTTTAGAGAGATAGACTTTGAAAATATATACGCTGAAAGTGTTAAGACTTCAGAGATTATAGACCTTGAGTTTGAAGGAGTCATGGTATATTTATAACTCATGAATCTTGTTCTTTGTGGAGATGAGGGGCTAAAGTGTAATTTCACTCTTGTGATATTTTAAGTTTTATTATATTCAAAACAATATATATAAGATCAGTGTAAAATACTGAGGGACTCGTGTGAAGTCCTGGAAAAAACTTTCAAGGGAATGTTGGGTTCGGGAAGGATGTCGGAGCTCATTAAAGATGAAAAATAGATCCAAACATGCTTTTTAAACACAAACACGTTGGGCTTAGAGCGCTAAGGTACACTCTCGACAAGGTCGTTGAGCATGACAACATGCCTAGTTGGTTTATGTGCCATGCTCCTTTGGCCAAGCCTATGCTTATTGAGAGTTAAGCTTATGCTACCATGACCCAATTGCGTGATTAAATTTAATTATACAAAAAAACACAGGTTAGTTAATGTAAGTAAACACTCATGACTGCAAAGAAAATTAATATTGTTTATTATTAGTATTGTGTATTTCCATATTGAGCCTAACAATCCATTTTCATCCTTGTCATCCTCTTGGACAAAACCTAACATCACAAACGCCAGTTGAACAGGATGAAGACAGCAGCCTTTGTTATTTTGTTTTAACTTTGGCCATGGCACGTGATAAATTGTTAAAAATTGCATCCTGCTACCTGAGCCTCCAAAACTGCTGGTTGAACAACCATTTACAACGTGACACGTAATGTCAATTCCTATCGAATATCCCTTGAGGACTCCCCCGCCTTTTCTCGCAAAAAATTGAAGGCAGTATATATCATTTAAAACCTCATAAATAATTTTAATATCAGGCCCTCTCCCAGCTTCCCAGTCATGAACGCAGACAGGAACAAAATGACTGATATATAGTCTGATACATCTCTAGCTAGCACGTCCAGGTCACGACTCCATTAATGACCGACCATATTAATTAAGAAACCGTTCTTGACGACTGTCCTGCTTGTATTATTAGAACATCTTTTCTCTCAACACGTAATTTATGGAAATTTCGTTGCATATTGTGTGGAAGCTTTCACTTACCGACAAGGGGGGGAAACCCGAAAGAGTTAGCTTTGGCGACTCAAGATTTTGTCCTTTGCTTTAAAGGAAAATGTGTAATAAAATAAAAGTATGCATATATATAAGAGAACACTGATAGAATGAAATATAAAGTGTGCTGAATCATAGTCCAATGTGCTGCCGTACGTGTGGGTGAGATGCTTATCATACATGATTCACAAACTGATAGTTACATGAAGAGTAGTGTCAAATTCAACTCTCTCTCTCTCTCTCTCTCTCTCTCTCTCTCTCTCTCTCTCTCTTTTTCAATAAAAGGTGGCGCGCGGTGATAAGGTGCCTTTTATAGGATGAGCATACTGATATCTTCTTGCTAAACCCTTCACGGTATTGCCAGCAGATATGTTATCTGGCTGCCTCGCCTCCAGTCCAGGCCAGGCTTCGCCTATAAAAAAAAAATTAAAATCAACCCCACTTGTTTATTTTATATGGGTTATATTTTTTTATATATTATTAAAAAAAATAGTTGTTTTTTTAATAATTTCTCTAATAACTTGGATCAGACCCATTTATTAAAGAAACGGATAAAGTCTAACCCAATAACCAACATGAAAAAAAAACATGTTTTATTTAAAAAATTAAATAACTTATTTGCTCTATTATCCAACTCAATGCTTTTTCCAGTTATCCAAAAAAAAGAAAAGAAAAGAAAAAGAAATTCCTCACTAAAAAAACGTTCTCCATCGTTAAAATAAGATTCACCCGTAAGAAAAAAAATATTTCACGACAAAGAAAAGTCAGCACTACCTATCTATTTATATGACCTTTGGAAACCGAAAGGACGGTCATAAATAACTTTTTGTATATTCACGTTAAAAAAAAATGTTGTGGTTGCATAATCAGACCAACAATACTAGAATCTGAAGTAATTCGATTTTGATATCATCTCTTGTAAAAATATTCAAGTGAAATATGGATTGTTCTTCAAATGAAAAACTAGTATTCAACGATAAAATCAATAAAAAAAAACATAGAGCCAAGTAAATTTTTTAAACGTATAATTTAGGTTATTAGATTGAAAATACTGTACATGAAAAAGTAATGAAACTCAATTTTCAGTAAATCTAACACTAAATAATAAATTATCACTATTATTGTTATAATTATTATTGTTATTATTGTTATTATTATCATTACTACTACTACCACTATTATTACAACTATTATTATTATTATTATTATTAGTAGTAGTAGTAGTAGTAGTAGTAGTAGTGTTATTTTTGTGATCACTATCACATCATCATCATCATTATTATTATTATTATTATTATTATTATTATTATTATTAATTATTACCACCATCACTACTATACTACCACTATTATTTTTATTATTGTTATAATTACCACCATTATTATTATAACAAACTATTATTATTATTATTATTATTATTATTATTAGCATTAACATTATTATTATTCATTAATATCACTACTATTATCACTACTACAATAACTATTATTATAATTATAATTATTATAATTGCTTTAACTATTAGAATCAATATTACAATTACTATTACTATTAATAGCATTATTATTATTATTATTATTACTACTACTACTACTACTACTACTACTACTACTACTACTACTACTACTAATATTATTATTTTAGTTATTATTAATATTATCATCACAATTATTACTATCATTGCCACTACAATTATCATAATAAACTACTACTATTACTACTACTATCATCGTCGTTATTACTGTATTAATAAATAATTATTATCACCACTATTATCATAATCAGTAGTATTATCATTATCACAACCCTACTAATATTATCATTTATTACTGTTATTAGCACCAACTTTACTATTATCATTACCATAATTATTAATAGTATTATTATTATTATTACTATTACCATAATCATAACTATTATTATTATTGTCACAATTATTACTATCATTACAACTATTATCATCACTACAATTATTATCACTATTATTAGAATTCTTATTAGTTTCATCATTACTATTACTATTATTATTTTAATTATAATTATTATTACCACCACCACCACCATTATTATTATTATTATCACCATTATTAACATTATCATCACTATTAGTAGTATTATTAATAATATTGTTAGCATCATTATCATTATCACTATTATTATTATTATTATTATTATTATTACAACAACTATTATTATTATTATTACTACTACTACTACGATTACTACTACTAGTAGTAGTATGACAAAAATCATAAACTTGATTTGAATGATAAAATTAAAAACTATAAAAACTTTGATAAAATGACAAAGAAAAAAACAAATAAAATATCAAAAGAAGAAGGACCAAACTTTAAAAAAATTTATTACTATTGAAAAAAATCATAAATTTGATTTGAAGTATAAAATTTAAAATTATAAAAACTTTGTCAAAAGAGCCAAGGAAGAAAAAACAATGAGGATGAAATCGTAAGAAACAAATAAAATCTATAAGCCATCTAAAAAAATTAAAAGAGTGGGAATCAAATCCGAGATATGAAAAACTTGAGGATAAAATTGAAAAAACTTTCCAATTTGAAGTGATTTTTTCAAATAAAACAGGATTAAATCTAAAAAGAAAAGAGGTCCAAGGGCTACTGTGTTTTTTTCCCACGGGCAACGCGAAAACCAAGTTATTTGAGAGAGAAATGACAGGGATAAAAAAAAATTGAACCAGCATCAAACCAAACATCATCTTCATGCACACGTTGCTCAAAGATAATGGAGTGGCCGACACATGTTGTTCAAACGTTAATAGCTTATCGTTTTTTTATGTGTCAAAAGACAACATCAACCCCAAGACCAAATAAGTATAGCTAAAAAATCATCATGAAATGATGAATTGACCCATGCAAAGATGCTTTGAGAATATTTTTTTGTAAGGATAATAGAGTAATTATATTGTTCTAAAAAAGTGAAAAACCAACAACGCCAATAGCTATAATTAAGTTAAAAATTGCTTCTAAGAGTACTAAAGTAAACCCACTATACAAAAAGTTCATGATAGGACAAAAATGTCCCTTAACAATTAAAGAATGACAAAATGAACCCTATAAAAATACTAATCTACCTCTACAGGTCAGTTATAATGGTTTTCTTCTCATAGGCAAGAACTAATTCTATTAATATAATTGAAAGTAAATCACACCTAACAGGCTAATATACATTTTTTTTTTTCCAAGTGAACTAGCTTACCTTTTAATATATATATAAAAAATATGTAACTTTCCTTCCTCGTAAATGGTCGCTGCCTATGAAATTCCTAGCAAAGCTAGACAGCAATTATCGATCAATTAGGGCAAAACGGCTGGGAACACAAGTGCAAGCCCCACGTAGATATCTGAACAAGAAAAGATGTCGTAACTATAATTAACTTTATATTTATTTTTATATTTCAAAAATATTTTTTAAAAAAATTTAACATTTTTTATTTTTTTCTTTCCTTTAAATTAATATTTTTTTAGTATTTTTCAGATTATTTTTTATATGTTGATGTTAAAAATAATTTTAAAAAAATTAAAAAATATATTATTTAATAAAAAACAATTTAAATCTAGTTATGCATGAAAACAAGCCGAAACTGCTAATAAACTCTTAACCACCACACAATTCTCTAATTTGACATGCAAACAACCTTATAATGCAATTAATGCTGTTGCCTTTTATCCATATACGGTATAATTTGCTATCATTATTTTAATTAAGAGATTCTGTACCATTATTTTAATTTTTAATATTTTTAGAAAAAATTAAAAAAATCAATTTAATTTATTTGTTAAGACAAATACTCGTTTAAATCTTTTGTGCAGCACAAGATTAGAGCAAGGGGCACTTGATGAGGATCAAAATTTTTGTGGATTTTTTTATTTTAGTTTTAGTTTTTTTTTTAATTTTATTCTTTAATATTAGATTTTTTTAATATTAAATTTTATAATTTATTTTTAAAAAAAATGATGACTCTGCCTCTACAAACTATGATTTTTCAACGACTCACTCTACTCCACTCTATAGTTTGATATATTCGGGGAAATGTTTTTATGTTTTTAGGTGAACCCCACGACACAGGGCTGGTTTCGCTTGAACTACAACGAAGTAGATTAAAGGAAAAGGGCCGAGGACCGGTGCTATAGACGCGCGGGGCTCACTTGATTTAAATTGATCGAAACTATATATATATAAGATAATTCAAAATCGACTCGATCATCTCTTAGAAACTTCGATGTTCATTCATCCAATCGACACAAATGGTCGGAAACACCATTATGCTTTTTTCACAACATGCAATCTATGCATGTCTTGTTCTTCCATTAGCCAAAAATGGTCGGAAAAATGTCATTATGTCTTGTTTTCTCGGGCTCAATCATGGTCCATTTACTAGCACCGAGTTTTAAGCACATACTAAAATTAGTGGACAAAGGGTGTATTTTTCTTCCTCTGTTTTTTGACTTTTGGGGTGTCCATAACAGACACTATCGGAGAGATTAATTAGAAGATACTCTTTCCACACTCCCACATGGTTAAGAAAAGTTCACCTCTGAAGTGATTTGTTTATATGCTTCACAGCATAATTTCATGTATATATAACCAATATAGCCATAGCTATCTATCATATGTAACACTTTTACCGATAGAAATTTTTATCGGTATTTATACTTATAGTTTTTCGGTACGTATATTACCAACGAGCTCATGGACAGAAACAGTCTGTCACAAAAATTCTTCTCAGTAATTTATGATCTGTTGTTAATGAATATACCGATGGATTTACAAACAGACAAAGCACGTCAAAAAAAAAACTACTCTCTTCATTCCATCGGTCAATTTAACATATCACCAATAAAAAAACCGTATGTAATGTCATCGGTGTTTTTATTTGTCCGTTAGTAAATCCATCGGAAAATATAACATGTCATCGATAAAATATCATCTGTAATTTCATCGTTGAGTTAACAATAGCAGTTATATTTGTAGTAATTCTTTTCCAACTCTCTCTATAATATACCGATAGAGTTGTTTTGTCGGTAACCCCTTCAGTGATATTTTAAAAATATTTTTTAAAAAAATATATATGATGAAAAAAAGTAGAAAAAAATTAAAATAATATAAAAATAAAAAATTTATTACAAATTTAAACATTTTCCATTCAAATACAATAAATCTAAAATAAAGATGGCATTGAAGGAGGAGGAGTATGGTTGTCACTGAGACCGTGGGGCTAATTACGAGGTGCACTTGTACCACTCACTTGTGATCTCATCTCCAATATCAATCGGCAAAGTTCTTCATAATCAGCAGTGAGTCGTTCATATTTTCATTAAAATAGGACGTCTGAGCCTATACTAGTTTGTCCAACATTGCCGCGAACTCCGGGGTTTTAATGCTTGGAATCAGTTACAAGCATCCAATAGTTGAAACATTGTGGGCCGTCTGCAAGTTCTCGGTTGTAGTGTTAGAGAGTCCGTACACCCAATATCTATCGGGTCCACCAGAAAAAATAGTTGAAAACTAACACACCATAAAGTGATGAGTTTGGCTATTCACAAACTACTGCACCTCTATTTTATGGTTATCACTCCACATATGCAGTTCAATAAAAAGCTCAATCAAGCTTGGCTCGCGTCTAAGAACTGTAGCCTGCAAGAAAAAAATGGTGTCACTTGAATATATTTATAAAAGAAAATTAATAAAAAAATAGATGTTATAAAAAAATCCTACCATCAACTTCACATGCGAAACGAACAGAACAGAGTCGATGGTGTTCATGGTAAAGGAACCGTGAACACACTGGTTTATATTTTCCATACCGAACTGTGACTATCACATAAAATGCATAGAAGTCACACGCTGAATGTATTATGTCCATACACGCTCTGAGACGTACGGTGGTCTTAAATCCTTCCACACCACCAAGTCATTCCAACCTATAAGCTCCTTTTCTTTTGAACATTTTTTGACTTTTTTTTTCGCCTCTTACAAACAATCATGCAATCTATATGATATAAATTAATTATTTTTTAATAAATGAAAAATAAAATTTTAATATTTGGAATAAAAAAATTATTTTAAATTCGATCTTATCTAATTGCAGCGTGATTCTCTCAAACCATTCTCACAACATTATTATCAGCTATCTCCCATTCAAATTTTCACTTGAAGTAAAAATTTATGGAAAAAATTTCAGTAATTTCAATAAACTAACCAAATTAACATAAAAAAAATATTTAAATTAATACTAACCTTGAACTTTGAAAACCATGCATTGACCTGCGATTTTAATTCAGGATGTTTGGAAACCTAGCTCCATTGAAACAATGGAATTTTCATCGACGATTTAAAGGTCGATGTTATTGTTCTCACAACCTCAATGTTTGTAAACCCTGAAGTTGCATTCATTAAAAGAAATTACTTCTTAAAAAATGATTCACCATGACATTATGAAAGCAAAATACACTTACATTGAAATGTCATCCTTCCACCAGACTTCGTGCTTGTGGGTTGTGGGTAAATGGATCCCATTGTGAAGAGACTCCCTTAATGTTGTGGCATCACACTCGACGATCCCGCCTCGTGAGTTGATGTTTGTACATCAAGTACCTGTTATTAGTCGACACCTAATGAGTCATGGTCGTCAGCATCGCTGCTAAAAGAACTAGCAAAGATCATGTACTCTCGACATGCAATAGACTTTTTTCTAAGTATCTACACAAATTAACATGTAAAAACATTAAATGATTCCTATTTTTAAAAAAATTGGTGACACCTTCCCTACATGGGAGACTACCCAAAATTGTTAAACCTACAAAAACATAACATATATGCCACAAACCAAGTTATTTTATTTAACTACTTCTAACAATTTAGCATAATTTAATTTCATAGAAAATTTTTATTTTCTACGTAATAATATTTTTAATCCTAAATTTACAAAAAAAAAAGAAATATTCTAAATTTACAAAAAAATAAAAAAAAATTAAAATTAATCCTAGACATTTAATTGAAATTCAACAACAAAATGAAAAAAAAAACTAAAATTAAACAAAATAATGCAAAAATTATTACAATGAAAGCTAAAATTCAACACAATTATTTCTAAGTGAAAATATTTTTAATCCTAAATTTTAAAGAAAAATTATTCTAAATGGAATAAATACAAAATATTAATTAAAATTAATCCTACTCATTTAATTGAAGTTGAACACCAAATTTGAAAAAAAAAATAACTAAAATTCTACAAAAAAAAGCAAAATTATTTCAATAACAACTAATATTCAAAAAATTATTAATTCAAAAAATTATTAAGAGCAAAAAATTGAAAAAGAATAATGAAAAAAATAAGAATAATGTAAAATAAATACAAAAAAGGAAGAAAAATAAATGAAAAATTCTTACATTAATGACGTGCTTAATTTCAGCTGATAATTAAAAAAAAGAAAGAGAAAAGAAAAGAGATTGTTAATAAACCCAAAAATAAGAAGAAAAACAACATACATAAGGATGATAAGAGAAGAGAACGCTTGATTTTGGCTGAGAATGAGAGAGAGAAACAACTCTGTGAAAGAAAACAGAGAAGAAGAAAGAAAAAGATGAAGCTCTGTTTGTTCTGATTCTTGTCTTTTAATTTAGTTTTACCAACAAAATTACCTATAAAATAATAAATATTAATATTTTTAATATTTCAATCAGTGATTCCTTTTGTAAAGTGAAATTAAAATTTAATGGTCTTGTTATTTGGGCGCCTTTTACCAATGAAATCACAAATGAAAAATTAAATATTAATATTTTTATTAATTATGCTGGTGATTCCTTCTATAAAGTCAAATAAAAAATTTTAACTTGCAAGAAAATTTTTAGAAAGCCCTCCAAATATTACAGACTCTTTTCATCCAATTGACGATGCCGTTGGGAAAAAATTGATCAGTCAAAAGAACATTAATTATCAGCATATTGAGAAATGAACAGTTCTCATAGCCATTTGAATATATCGACGAACATATTTCATCAGTATACCAGTATATAATAAACACCATGAACATTGCCTGTGGAAGGGGAACAATTCCTATTGTCATTAGAATACCGACAGATATATTTTGTTGGTATACCTGTATGTAATGTACAGTCATCTGGTATTTCCATCAGTGTAAAACAGTGTCTATGCCAAATTATATTTGTATTTCCTATCTAATCATCCTGCAAATTCTTAAATTCATAGCTGCACACACAACATGATAACACCAGTTTACATCACAATAATAAAATAAATATTTCCTTGTCATTCAATAATAAATTAACATCATAGTCATTACATTGGAATAAATTTCATTCGTAAATATTACATTATAGTTTATGGCATTACACATTCATGTTGTATAAATTAATCAAAAAAAAAATTTCTTCATCAATTGACTTATCTTTATCTCCATAGCAATCTCCTACGTTGATTTCATCGTTATCATCTTCATCGACTTGTGTATGTCTGTTATAGCTCAAAACATCATTCCTCGATATATCATAAGTCAAAACCCCGGATGATCACAATTACTTCAACTCACTAGTCAACGATCGAAGATAAACATCTATATTTCGACCCAGTCTATTAGGATCATGTATGACCGTAAATAAAAACATGAAGTCTAACCTCACACACATCCCCAATGACAAGTTGTAAACCGTGAATATCATTGGCCAACAAGAAAAAGAAGCAACAAATGACCCGAATAGATTGAATCCATCTGTATATAATCCAAGATGCACGTTCCTTGTCTCTATCGGAAACTAAGCGCACACACTGCTAAAGTGTTTCCAGACTTCACCATTAGAAGGATGAACCATCACTCCATCCATTGTACCATGTGATCGGTGTCATGTCATCTGCTTAGTAGCCATTGGTAACATGAATAACCTCTACACTTAGTCAACTATGCATTTTCAAAGTAGTATAACATCAGAAGTTTGGACACTTGTCAATTTTCTAGTATCCTAGAACGAGGGGCTTCATCATGGACTTAGTAGCATAAAAGTTCTCTTTCAGCTTGTTCCCTTCAAATAAAATGCTTCTTGCTCATGCAACAATTTTTTCATAATCGGTCTTACTCAACCCATGATCTGATTTAATGGTGAAAACATGTGCAATAGCCGATAATTTATTGTGATTTATGTAACCATACCATAATAGTTTGTTTGAATATTTCAAAAGATTAAAAACCATAGCCGCGTCTACATTATGTTCTTCATCTACGATTGAACATTGACCGACATACCCTGATTCATTCTCATCGCATCC
>Ga0325411_1005249_pt1 | contig 14415 bp, 10 predicted proteins | sample PopdelMetagenome_13_FD_206181 | JGI IMG/M metagenome (GOLD analysis project Ga0325411, IMG submission 206181) | Populus deltoides microbial communities from Bellville, Georgia, United States - Xylem-PdIQD-R4 | ecosystem: Host-associated > Plants > Phyllosphere > Stem > Wood/Secondary xylem... | reverse complement strand
TCCCAGATTTCAAACCATGAAGACGATTTCTGAGATGTTTATTAGCCTGTTCATCATGTGTAAAACCTGCTCTATGCCATCTCTTCACGATAGAACAGAATATTTTGAGAACTGAAGCAGTAGGAACCTACGCGTTCTCTAATGAAAATAGAAGCGAAGTAAACTTGAAACCTGAAGCACACAGGATCCTTATCCTTGCTATATAACGCAAAGTAAGATGTACTGAAAAAGCATACCACCCATGAAGTAGCATCCAATTTAAGGCTTTATTCCCGCACGAGAACCATATCCGGCGGAAGGCAAGCACCCACTGCTTTAAACAAGACAATGGCAAAACGAAACAAGGTCCAGCGAGCCAACCCATCAGGCCAGAGGGTTCTAGATAAAAGGGAGCATATCCTAACGACATAATCTAATACAGTGCTGTAATCTACGAAATAGATACGAGGTAGAATTACAAAGAACTCACATCCATTGATATGAGAAAAAGGGTCCGCTGAATTAATTTACATATTAGCACGCAGTTCATATTTCAACCAACACCCTCAAACCCTATCAGACTTACATATTAGCACGCAGTTCATGTTTCAACCACCACCCACAAACCCTATCAGATTTTCACCAGCCATGCTACTAGGCTAAGGATGCCCTTGCACGAAATGCATTTTTTTTAATCAGAGTCTGATGAACTCGAATCTTTATGTGCAGTTGCATCTTCTTTCTTCTCTGCCTCTTCTTGCTTGAATGCCTTCGAGATCTCCTCAATCGGAACCACTGGCAGGTAACCAAACACTGTATAGCCCTTCTGGTTCATCTCCTTGACGAAATGGTTGTACTTATCTGACCAATGCGCAGCTGCTGGAACAGCCACCCCTGCAACTTTGTGGACAAAGGGAAACTGGTCGAGTTTAACCCACACCTTCACAGATTCAGTGAGGAACAAATGCTTAGACTCTGTAGCTACATAGTGCAAAGCAGCGCGTGGTCCTCCTGCTTGGAATTCATTCGCAAGTACTTTCGCCTTTTCTGAAGCTTTCTCAATCAAATAGTGTGCTTGGCTCACCACTTGCTTCGCAACAGGAGGAGCATGCTTATCAAACTTGGCTGTTGCTCCATCTACCTGCAGACATAGAAAGAAAAAACCTCAAGAATCAAATGAGAAAAAAAAGATGACCATGAATCAAAATGGGATGAAAAGATTACCTTGTGATCAAGAAAGACAAGAAGATGATCAGGGACGCCCTTGAGTTTATCATAAACAGGACTCACCACAGCATTAACAGTACCCTCAACAGCTCCAACGGGAGATCTCAAAGGCCCGGAGTTACGTTTCGCATAATCATAAAGATTGGAAACGGAAACCAAAATCTGAATCGTAGCTATCCTCACAAACCCCAAGTGCTTCAGCTCTAAGTCTTTCTTACTGCTCTCTACCTCCATCATCCGCATCAAGATTTGTCTACTTATTTGTTTCTGATTCTTTGCGGTTCTTCAGATTTTGGAGTGTATAGGAGTTTAGAGTCAGGTTTTGCGTTTATCTATATAGAAAGGAAGGGAGTGTGATTCGTGTGTGAGTGAATCTGATTCGTGAGGGTGATCTGACGGTTGAAATGAGATCTAGATGGATGGTATCATAACGTGTCCCCCTTATTTGGATCCAGATTTGATGAGGATGTGTAGGGTCACGTGGTGGGGTCTAGGAGGAGGCTTCGTGAAGGACACGTGGTTATGGGTGGAGTGGTGTAAGGCGGAAATATCTGGGAAGCTGCAATAAAATTTTGTGCTTGGCTAAATGCGCCTTTAGCTGTCCTTTTTTGGTTGGCTGTTGTGGAGCATTGCTTTGGACAAATGGGGTTTTGTACTTTCCAAGTTCCCATGACCGACAAATTTACTAAGTATTTTAAGAAAAATAAAAAATAAAAATTGTTTCAAATTAATTTTCTGTTTTCTTTTTTGGACATTCAAGGGGTCCATAGAATATCTACGGAATAAATATATAGTTCCCTCTTCCCAGGAGCCGACCCTCTCCTTTCTCACAATATAAATATTTGATGAACTAAAATCTATTAGAATGGCGTACAGCGTTAAGTTAATAAAGAATCGTCAATATATGGTGGTTAGAGGATAAATAGTCAGGAGACAAGGCCTTATCGTTGATCAGCGAGAAAAGTTTTAAAGGAACTTTTTAAAAAATATATAATTTAATTAATCAGATTTTAAATTTATTATTTAAAAATTATTAATTTGAGTTTTATAAATTTTATAATCACTAAAAATTTATTTAGTTATTAATTTCAGAACTCGTAAAATTAATAAAAATTTATATAAATTACCCGAACATCTCCATTAATAAAAAAAATTAAAAATTACTATCTATCTAGTTGTTTAACTAAAAGAAATGGGAAGTCATCTAAATTAAAAATTACAAATATTATTTTAAAAAAAATGGTACGTAGCGGCCAGTAATATTCTTTTTAAACTAGAAGAATTCAAAAGTACAAGTGAGAGAGGGTTGGAGGGATCCCTCATTTCTTTAATTAGGTCTTAATTTATCCTTATTATCAAACTAAGTAAGTATACACCTAATTAATTAATGAGATTACTAAAAACCTAGGCCATGAGAGGTCTTCAATTCCAAGGCTATAAAGGATTATTAAAAGGGTGGTAAAGTTGGATTAGAGCAACTGCAAAATCTACAAAAACAAGTTTCTTTATAGGTTGGGGGACCCTCTAGTATCTAAGTCAGTGTAGATTGGAAAAAAAAAAAAAGATCTTGTGCGTGCGTGTGCTTAATTAGTTATAAAGTAGTGTTTAAGATTTTAATAATAATACGAAGTAGATCTTACATTAGAAAAGAGCACACAATTTTGAACTAATTAAGAACAAAGACTCATAAATTGGCTTTGTAGTAGGATGACTGAGATCTATAGGATCATCTTTCTCATCGATCGAGGAGTGCAGCCTGGAAATAAGTTTAGGTGGTAATGTCATTATCTTTATAATTCTATCTCCTTTTGGATTTATTTATTTATTATCTTTTAACTCTTTATATTGATATGTAAGTGGGAATTTACCCGAGTCTAGCTATATAGGTGAGGTGGGTTTTTTCAAACCTAAACACGTGAAGAAAAAGGTCACAAGACAGTTTATTGATATTTCTTAGAGTATGTTTGTAAATTGCAGTTATGGTTATTTTTTTAAATATTTTTTATTTAAAAATATATCAAAATAATATTTTTATAATTTTTTAAAAAAATATTTTTGATATTAAAACATCAAAATAATCCAAAATTACAAAAAAAATATTAATTTAAAATAAAAAAATTCTAAAACTTTTAAAAACACGAGTTGGAACTCATCCCTAGCTAGCATTTCAATTCCAAGCTCGAACTTAGGTTACAGAAACCTCTTATTCAGTTATTCTACCCAATATGCAGCACCCTAAAGTGGTGACACTCTCTCCTACTTTGAATGCATTATTTCACCCTTCCCTGTTCTAAAAAAGAGTTGTCTTTATAGTTAGAAGGTAGGGGAGGGTAAGGCAAACAGAGAAACCACTAGTTTTACGCAAGAGTTTCTTAGTAATTATCAGTCTTAGAAGAAACCAAAGATGTCCAAAACTGAGAGGAAAAAACTGGTTTTTTGCTCAAATACATCTCACACACAACGTCACTCACTTATAAGAATATTGAAAGTTTCTGTCATAAAGGGTCTAATTCAAATGATGTAGAGGGTTGAAAGGGTGGTAAAGTTGAGTTAGTGTAGCTACTATACTTTTAAAACAAAGTTTCTTTATTGGTTCGGGGATCCACTAATTATAGATTAAAGAAAAATATCTTGTGAGGACGTGTGTTTAGTTATATAATAGTATTTAGGGTTTGAAAGAGAGAGAAATGATCGTATTTTTCGATTTAATGATGTTTGATCTCGTATGAGTGTATTCATACAAGGCCAAAATGAATGATATATTTGCCACCCACAATTTCAAACTACTCGAGGAGGATAGAGTGTTAAATTATTAATAACAACAACCAACCACTCCAAAAGGTATTATTGTTACGGGTGGCGAAGGTTGAACATAATTGAGGGCCACTATTGAATCAATTCTTAGAATGACATGTATTTGAGGACTGTATCTATATTTAATGTGTGTCCTGGAACTACCGACAGCTAACTGAGGACCAGTCGGGGTGCCAGCGGGCATCTCCTTAAGCCTGTTTTCTTTCACAAAGGGGGAAAAATACCACCTGTTAAGGGTTAGGTTACTCAGTTTGAGCTGGTGGTTTCGTCCTTGAGCCAGGACCCAGACTCATTAACGGGACTTTGGACCTAAATCCAACCCTGTCAACACCCAAACCCTCCCTCCTTGCTCAAATGCTCACCCTTTCCGACAAAAATAGCGTTGAAGTTTATGCAACCATTTGCGAGTCTTACCACGACTAGAATCTTCCTAAAAGGCCAAAATATTGCAAACGCCATGGTCATCATCATTGTTGTCGTTGGAGGTGAGCCATCCCACATATTTTCTTGTTGCAAAAGCCGAAAGGTATGAACTTGGCCTACATGACGTTGACATTTTAACTCTTGCATTTTTTATCCGCAGCACTGCTCCATTAATTAGTAGACAAATAACAAAAGTGACCGTATATTATTATATTTGTTTTGAAGAGAAACTTTTCTAGTTCATAGACCCAATTGTACAAGATTTGCATTGTAGAGTAAATTGAATTCCCTAATTAGCTCGGTTTACCATACTTACAGGGAACCCTGTATGAGCAACGGAACACACTCTAACACTAGGAAAAGTGCAGCAAAATGCATGGGCCAACAATTGACCGCCCCTACATTACACGTGAACTACCGAAGCTCTTTGGGCAGTTGACAAGATGATCAGAGCTGTCAGCTGTGGTTATGCTGCGAAGAACAAAAAAAAGCAGCACAAGAGCTCACGAGGTGTGTGGGCAAAAGCATCCACCAGGAAGTATATTGTTCATTCATTATTTTATAAGCCCGTAAAATACAAATGTAACGGGCAAAAGCTTCCACCGTTATCATATTAAACATTATAGAGATATATGTAAACTGTAAGTTGTTGTTTTCATCATTTGTGCTGTGGCCTTGAGAAAAAGTTGCTACTATTCTGAAGGAGTGGAGAGTAAATTTGGTGACTTCAAACTCTCGAAGCCTTTCAGACAACTTGAGATTTCTGGCGCTTCGTGCACTGAACAATAGGCTCCTTGACCTGCAAAAAATATACAAGTCCCATTGTGTCGGTAAAACAAGTTTGGTGGTTTCAATAGGATTGTTCCGTGCAGGTAAGAGCTACAACCAGTTCGTGGTGAGGAAGTTGAAGCATACCGTGCTCGTCTTTCTGGACCGCTTATCTTGAGACGATCTGCTGCAGATAACTGTATCTGCCTCGTCAAGGTAATTTGTGTTTCCATTTGCTCTGACATTCTCCTTTCCTGGAAAAAAACTCTCTCTTGAAGCAACAGGCTGCACAATTACAAAAATAAGCCATCGTTAGTCAGCTACGGAACGGAACTACTGCTGCGATTTGTTGATATGCACAGAGGAGAAACTCCACATCTCAACTAACCTCAGCCCTGCTTGTAGGAGTGTTTCCATGGTCCCTTGTCTTTGAGATAGTCTGATCACACCTAGCTGATCCATTCTGATTCATTTCTGATCTGATCACCATGCGTGTAATATCTGAACCGATGGAGTGGAGAACACCACATGTTGAGCCATCCTTGTAGTCATTCCCTGATAGTTAAAGAAACATTATACGGCAGCAGTTCCTAGTATTCAGACGGAGTTTAAATAAAAGAACCAAAACTAAGATTCTCGGAGAAGTTTGAATAGGTACCCATTTTCTGGGATTCTGGATGGTTGGATTTTTTATATGGTTGATTAGTATCAATGTCCTGCTCAACACAAACGAGTTAAGAAAAGAACTTTATATCTAAATCAGAGGCAGCGGTTAAATAATGATCACAAAAATCACCATAGCATCATTGCCCAAGGCTCTCCTGACTTCCATAAGCTTCGTTTCAGTTAGGCTGGAATGAATGACACGCTTGCCTATAACAACACAGGATGAATGGCAAGTACATCAGCAATAATTTGGTCCTCAAACTATAAACAGAAATAGCTTTTGTTTGAAAACACGCACCTAGCCCTCGGTTTCCTTTGGCTTCAACATACCCGTCTCTGATCATTTTTTCAAGTAACTTGCGCGCAGTACTCTGATTGGCTTCTCCGGCTAGCTTGTTCTGTAGCTTTGAAATTGTCACATATTCCATTGGAAGCACATGATACAAAGCCTGAAATCGGAGAAGTCAAATGAGGACATGTAATGTGGACAAGTTTAAATCTAAGATCGTGCTGATTAATCTTAAGATACAAAGATGGCTAATCATTTTATAAATACTCTTCGCCAATCTTGCTGTTCATACACAAGCAATAAAAATAGAGTTGAACCAAATCATCTCAGTTTTCTCATGCACACAAATTTTCTGGGCTTCAACTGATAGCTGGTCTGTTAGCATAGCTCCAATTCTCAAGACAACATTTAAAGTCAATCAATACAGGAATTGCTTTGATACGGTAAATTCCAATCAATGCAGGGTCTTAATACATTCAAAGAATCTGATACAGAAGAAAGCTCACCTTCATGTACATGCGATCTTCAGCCTGAGGAGCTTTGTCTCCATCAATTTCCTCTTTCACCGCGGTGAACTCATACTCGAAGGCCTGACGTGTCACAAAAAGATAAGAAGCATGAGCCAAACTTAACAAGTAGCCAAGTAACAGAATTTTAACTAGCAAGAAAAATAGAACCTTCTGCTTGATTTTGCTGTAAGTATCTGTTCCAATTTTCGATAAAACACCTTCCTCAATGAGTTTGCCCATAATTTCTGAAATCCAATTACAGAAGAATCAAAACAGACTAAAAACTTGATTGAAGAAAACCAAAAGACGCAGTAATACCCTTTCCTCTTTTAACTTTAATTAGAAAGTTGAGTTACCTTCAATCAAAACCTGCATTAGCAAAACAAAATAAACTGTCGGGTCTAAAAATTGAATTCGTTTGCCATTTGCACTTAAATCTTTTTCCTGCTTTGTTCAAATTGAGAAATTTGAAGGAAAAAAAAAAAGAAGAAGCAGCCCTTACCACTGAGATATCTGGAAAATTAGAGAGAACGTCAGTAAGTTCAATGGTATCAAGATGGTGACTTATAATCCAGTCTTTCACCCTGGCCAATTGTTGCTCATCTTCCACTTGGTCCTGTGTGTCATCTACACAACCATACAACAGCACATTAGTAAAAGGCAGCCCTAACCCAGTGATGACTCCAATGGCCATGTAAACCCATAAATTTCTTCTGAAAAGGAGAGAAGGAAAAGAAGTAAAAATGTTAAAAAGCTAACTTAAATATCATTTGCCCAATTTTTCATTTTTTGACCTTGAAAATTTCGTATTTGTTTCTGAAGTCCCATTACAAGGTGAATACGGTTCTAAGGTCTTATATTTAAATTGAAACTTTTACCTTCGGCAACCAGGCCACTGTCTTCCTCTGGACGTTGCTTCAATATGACTATACCCATCTTGGACTCTATTGAGTCAAATGAAGCATTTGCCATCTCAGAGTAGAGTTGCTAATCGACAAACTCGCACTCAAGTGAGACAATATGCTTATCTAATCTAATGAAAGCATAAACACGGTAATGCTTGGAAATCTTAATTCATTACATATATTAATCATCGTAAAATCCGACGTATCAAATGGTAAGGACTGTGACATTGATGATGATATTGTGAAAAAACTAGCACGGCCTGCTTATATTAAACCACAGCTTTGAGTGGGAATAAGATGGTATATTTTGAGATATCGTTATTGCTAAATCTAATGTAAAGAGCCAAGCGGATGACAATGGTGAATTGTATTAAGGCAGTCGATCCAAATATCCTAAGAAGTTCAGCCATCTTATACTTAAATTGAAACTTTTACCTTCATCAACCAGGCCACTGTCTTCCTCTGGACGTTGCTTGTCTGTCAAGATAAGCACTGATTATTATAGCATCAAAATCACCAAAGACAATTACTGGTAATAGAATGGATGGAAATGAAACGATGGCCAAAAGGAGTTCATGTAATTACCTACTGGAACAACTATGTATTGGTCTTCTTGTGATTGGTTAACCTGGAATTTATAACAAGTTTGTAACAGTTGTGTAGATAGCCAGTCATTTAAGGTCACTTAGCTATCATTTCCGTCAACTAAGCTCACTGGAACCATAGAGTGGCAATTAAAACATAAAATTAAAGAGTATTGTAAATTTACCTCAGTGCCAGATTCAGAATAGCCATCCCTTTCTACAGAATCAGCACCTAAGCTCACTTCATCATCCTCCATATCATCATTTTCATCCTCGCATGGATCAAGCACACTCTTCACCTGTACATGTTACCATTCAAACAAAAGTCGGCATCAAATATGAACCATGGCTTGGAATTTCTGGTCACAGGAAAACACGTAAGTTTGGTCCCTTACCTTGAGTGCTAATACAAAATGCTTGCTGTTGACATTGCCAACCTCCATTTGCAAAGGATGCTTAGTCCATGCATTATGGGCTTCTTCTTCTGTGCAGCCCCTGAAGAATGGAGGCTCATAATCTGCTGGCTGAGAAGTCATACAATTTGTATTAAAACACTCTTTCCTTGTGTTCACATTCATAATTTGGGAGGTGAAAAATATTCTGCAAAGCTCTCTATAAGTCCATCATCAAATATTAAATGCCATTTGACAATTTATTAAAACGAATTCACATGCATTGTAAAACTTATAGATGCTAAAGCTGTTCCCACAAACATATCTAATCACCAAAGCAGCAGTCTGAAACAAACAAACTTCAATATGTGGAAGAGAAACCACAATCTCATACATCTCTAATTCCCCATTTAGCAAACTAAGAAATTAGATGAACACGTCGTGAAGGCACAATCCTGGCTCAAAAGTGTTAACTGATTAAAACCAAATCTAAGAATGCAGGTAAAGGCATACCGTCACATCATCATAGTAGACGAGCTTCATCAATATAGCCCGCTGAAACAGAAAACAGATAATCATCTTGCAGTTAATACACTACTACTGTAGCCAGCCATCGTCTAGGCACTTGCACATTGAAAAAGGTGACCAGCTTTCTACAACTCATAAAAAACAAATACTTATATATGGTTGCTGAAGGATTTTACCTCTTCAGGCATCTTATCCAGAGTTCTCATCAACTGAACCAGTGTTCGGACCATTTTACAAGCAGAACTTCTGCATTTTATAAACGTCCCGTCATTTTCTTAAGAACTCATTAGTTTTCACACATTGACGGAAAGAGATTCAGAATTAAGAAGAGATTTCACTTCAATCACCTCATCTGATTGGGAGTAATTTCATTTGCGGAGTTATACTTGAATGTTCCTCCTTGTTTCTTGTTTCCAGTGCGATTGATATTCATTGAAACCTCTTGACTCTCAGAATCAGAATAACTGAAGGAAACTGCAGAAAAAGAGACACCATTGAAATCCCCCAACACTACGTTCAAAGTATAAAAAGAAAAGAAAATACATTCAATTGAAGAGCATCAACAATCAGTTATTGCATACTTCCCTCCCATTCAAGACTTTCCACATGTACAGTATCATGAATAAAAAAACCTCACTTACATGTGTACTCCTCGATCATCGGGCCCTCTATAGTCTCGCACACACAGAATAGAAGTGTCTTTAGGTATTTTTTCTGTAATGCATCATAGACACCTAAAAAATAAAAAGAAAAGGAGCAATATAGTAAAAAAATTTACAAGATAAAGAAACAAATCAATAAAAAAACAGCGAATAATTTAAAGATAAAAAAACAACATGCCTTTCTCCATCCAATCAATCAGTCTACGAGACTCAGCATCCATGGGCATCAACTTCTTAATCTTCATCTCTGCTTAGTGATTTCATAATTTCAGAGAAATTCACCATATCATATTTCATATTTAAAAGCAAAATTAGAAAAGAAAAGGCTCTGAGCAGGAGAAGGAGATTACCTAAAGCAGGGACAGACTTATCATTGAAATACTTCTCTGGAAACAAGCCTCTAATGTAACTGATATTGAATATAGCAATACGAAGCAGGTTCCTTGTCTATACCACAACAAATAAAGAAACGAAACCATCAGATAACATTAGATCAACTTTTCGTTAACAAAAACAATTAGCATATGGTACATGAGTGATTTCGCGGCTAATGATCATCAATTACTCAACGCGTCGTCAAATAATTGTGAGATCTCGTGATGATTTGCTGTGTTAAGCCAAAATCGAGCTCAGAGTTTCATCTATGACTCACATTTGAGAAACATAAAGGTTTTTCTAACCTGACTACTTGATCAAACAGAAAAATAAATCGGAAAAGAGATTTTTCAAATTTTATCCAAACAGCAGCTTCAAATACGAACAAAAAAGCTTCACGAAACTTTCTTTAGACGGGCTAATCACACTAAATAATCATGAATTTAGAAGAATAAACAACAAACAAGTACACTCTACTGAAAATCTGATAAGAAAACAACAGCTCAAAAAGTGAAACTCGCATTGTGAAATCGTTGATATATCATATATGTGTACCAGAAGAAGAGAATCTTGCTCGGTGATCTGCGCTTCTTTCACTTTCTGTGCAACAACCTGATCGAACACGAAACGGAAATATTAATCATTCTCGCATTTAAGAACAAAACGAACGATAAAGTGAATTAGAGAAACAAGAACTCTCGAAAATGAAAGAGTTGAAACAGGGTTTTAAGATTTTTTTTCTTCAATGATCACCATTGTTGTTGAGTTTCTGGAGAAAACTGAGAGAGCTAGAGAGGGGGCTTAAGGCGGTTGGTTTTTGAAATTTGAAACTAAGTGAAGAAAATGGTAGATAGTGGCGCCAGGGAGAGATTTTATTTTAAGGGGTACCCCTTGCCGTTTTAAAAAAAAAAGAACGGTATGAAATTTAACCGTGGTTGGGGGTAGATACAACCTGTGGTTAACTTGGTGGCATCAGGCATGCGAATGACGTGAACGGAGGGACATTTTTTGCTAATTTGTTGAAAATGTAGGGGTAATCTAGTGAGACGGTATGCCACGTGGCTTTTTAAGACTGGCTATGCAAGAAGAGTTGTAACAAGAAATGAAACGGAAAAGCTAAAGTGGACCCCATTTGTAACCGCGAGCGCGTCTTGCCGGTGCCTAGAGGTACGTACAATTTTACAAGGATTGCAAATATCAGCGCCATGAATCTACCCGCCTTTTTATAAATTTTTGAATTTTTCTTATTCGTTAATAAATTTAAATGTATTTATAATTAAATAATATTTTAAAAAATAATATCCACCACAATCTAAATCTAAAAAGCTTCAATGAACTATCATCTGTATAAAATTGACTCGTTATCGAATAAGTAAAGTCCCATGTAAAATTTATTTAGTGCTCACTCATCAAACAATCCACGAAATTTGTTTAACTTGATTACTTAATAAAAATTAATAAATTAAATGTACCCAGATAAGTCTGTTGCATTTTTTTTTTTAATTTAACGTGGGTGTTCAGGTCAGCTTGCGTGTACCTCGACTAATCTCACAAGCCCTGAAGTTAACGACCATGTAAGTCTCCAGTGGCTATCATATGAGCAATCGCAGGGCTTAAACCTGAGACCATAAAAAAAATAAATTTTTTGATTTTAATCTTTTATTATTGGATCACCACCTAGATGGTTATCACCATGCATAAGTCTGTCGCATTTCTTAATCACCATGCATTTGGTATATTTATCAGGATATTTATTAGACTGTGTTGCACGAGTATCTGTTTTATATATGATCATTGTCATTGCTACTAATTAATGATGGACAGTACATGTACTTTAATGAATTAATATACAATCAAATCATGACATCATCCATCTAGTTGAAAAGCATTGCTGGAATGTGGCGTGGAGGAACTAATTGGGATTTTTTGGAGTACGGTTTTAAATTAAGAGTGTGATTGGTAAATATTATAAGATGTTTTTATAAAAATAAAGTTTTTATATTTTTTTATTTATAATATCAACGTATTAAAATTATATATATATATATAAGTCACACGTGGATGCTCAAAACCCAACAAATTGGGCATAGGCACAAATATCTCCATTGTCTAGCTTCTGCTTGAACTTCATTCCCATAAAATGTTTCGCTGTCAATTAATTAAACATGGAAAAGGATTTACAAATTCTGGCCCTCCGTAGGTTTGGGTAGTGTAGTGTGTAGAATAAGATGTTTTTTAAAGTGTTTTTATGTGAAAATAAATTAAAATATTATTTTCTATTATTATTAATATTAGTATATTAAAATAATTTTAAAAATTTTATTTTTAAATTTTTTTAAAAAAACATAGTCCATTGGATCTCCCAAAAGACACCTTAAAATTCAAAGGTTACCAAAATTCAATCAAAACAATTGAAGATCAAAACTAAATCATTGAATTTAAATTAAATGGATATGATTTTGAGCGTGATAAAATGCAACAATTCAATTCATTTTTATTTTATCTATTTTACCTAATAAAAATTATTAATTTTTTTAAAAAAAGTGAACTTGAAATTCAAAAATATGGGAAAAGTTTTATAGTGCTCAATTTATATCAAGTGAAGTGACATCCTAAAAGCTGGATTAATCATAGGTTTGAAACTTGCATTGAAAATAATAAAAAAAAACAGGTTAATTGAAAAATTAATTTAAAACTAGCATTAATGTTAATCCTTATAAAAAAATTAATTATATTAATTTGGATTTTTAGAAAAATTAATTATTTGATTTAATTTCCTGTAATAATAATTGTATTAGATAGAAAGTGAGACATAATTAATTATTTTCTGGATTTACTAGCATGGGCTGATGATCGACGTAGCATATTAGTTAATGAATAAATTAAGTTATAACTTATAAGATGCCACTATTTATCGTTTCATGAGAAATTTTATGCATGGTGCTACTATCAACTTGTGTCATTAATTAATATGCATGTTATTAATCCATAAAAGATATAAAAAAAAATAGCATCTTGCTTGTATTTATAATTTATTCACATTACAAAAAAAGGTTAATTAATTAACAAATTCATTTAGAATTAATCAATATCGATATATATATTAATTCTTTTAAAAAAGAAATAATCACATTAATTTGTATTTTTTGAAAAGTGATTGTTTTCATTTTAGACGGAAAATTAGACATAATTGGTGATTTTTTTAATTTGATGATATGAACTAATAACATGACATATTAATTAATAATTTAAGTTGTAACTTATAGGATACCACTCAAGTTATAATTAGTGTCATTCTATAACTTATAGTTTCAACTATTAATTAATATGACATGTCATCAATATATGCTAATCTGAAAAATCATCAATTATGTTAGGAAATTAAATTGAGGCAATTAATTTCCTAAAGAGCCAAATTAATATAATTATTGTTAGTTTTGTTTTGAAGTCCTTTCTAACTTTATCTGTAGCGTTGCCTTGTTTATTTAATGCTTGATAATGATTTTTAGTTTTTTTTTAAGTCATTTCTAACTTTATTTGGGCACACTACCTTATTTATTTAATGTCTAATGCATTATCAACATGAGAAGATTAAAAGAAAGTTTTTGAGGTGTGGAAATTAATAATAGACCGAAAAGAAATTTTGAGTTTAAATATAAGGTTTGTTTCCCATGACTTTAAAGTGACTATTTATTCGTATTAAATTTATTTTATTTTCTTATAACTAAATTATATAAACATAAATATTGTTTTTTAAAAGTAAACTAATCATAATGATCACCCAATTATTATTATAGAAATGAGAAATAAAAGATCAAAAAAATATCTTCTCCTACTTATATTTTTAATTTTTTACTTTTCTAAGTGAATCAATTTTGATTTACCTTGTCATGAGAGGGCAATATTTCAATATGCAAAAATTTGAATTAATTATATTTTAGGTTTGAAACTTTCATTGAAAAAAAAGGGTTAATTGATAAATTCATTTTAATTAACCAAAATCAATGTTAATCATTTATCAAAAAAGAAATGATTACATTATTCTGGCTTCTAGAAAAGTAGTTGATTTCATTTAATTTCCTGTTTTAGTAGTTGTAAAATTGGATATAATTGATGATTTTTTGGATTTGCTAACATGGCCAGTAACATGATATATTAGTTAATGGTTCAATTTATAATTTATAGCTAGGATGACACTAGTGTCCCTTTTATAAAAGTGGTTTTTTGAAAATTAATTTTTTAATTTTGTTATATTTATTTACTATTATAAGAATTGATTGATGAAAAATATTTT
>Ga0325411_1005243_pt1 | contig 14420 bp, 10 predicted proteins | sample PopdelMetagenome_13_FD_206181 | JGI IMG/M metagenome (GOLD analysis project Ga0325411, IMG submission 206181) | Populus deltoides microbial communities from Bellville, Georgia, United States - Xylem-PdIQD-R4 | ecosystem: Host-associated > Plants > Phyllosphere > Stem > Wood/Secondary xylem... | reverse complement strand
AAAAAAATCACGTACTCATGAAACTGCTTTTTGATTGGATCATAGCGAAATTTAGGTATCAAAAAAGCATCAATAACACGAATAGCAGAAGTCGAACTCGAAACGGCGCCGTTAGCTATGAAATCTTCATCAACAGCATCATCAGCTTCCAATAAAGCAGTTATAGCACGACTCACTGGTTCTTTATCAAGGATCGAAGATCTCACTCCCAATTTCTCTGCAAAATAAAGTAATTAAAAAACAATTAACTAATCAAATGTGGTTAGGCGAATTGAAAGATGAGGTTTGGTTTTAATTACGGGATTGGGATTGGAGATGATCGAGGAGGAGATCGAGAGCTTCGTCTTCGGCGCCGAGAAAGCGGTTGGTGAAGGAGAGGATTTGATCGAGAGAGTCGATTTTGAGAGTGTAGCCTCTTATTTTGAATTTCTTTTGTATTAGTTTTCGAACTGTGCTGCTCATTTTCTGTTTCTGGAGCAAGGTAGATGGAAGGGAAGGGGAGGAGAGGAGAGGAGAGGAAAAGGAATTTTAACTTTGCGGCGGCGGGTTGTATTTATTTATTTGTGTGATGGGGGGCTTCTGGGCGGGAAAGTTGATCAATTGGTGTGTTTGGGAGGCGGGAAACTGAAGAAATTTTGTATATTATTAATTATTTTTTTAGTATTTTAAGGAAAATAAAATTTATTAAAAAAAATCATTTAGGATTATGTTTTTTTCTTGTCTCTTTCTCAAGTATAAATCCTAGAAAAGAATTAACGGAATATCCTTAATATAGAAAAAAAAAGTTATATTTGGTTCTTTTTTCTTTCTATTGATCACTATTGCATTGTTGTTTTTTCTTTATGTTTTGTATGTAAAATCCACATGTAATGATTTATCAGGAAATATCCTGTACATACACCGATTAGCGGGTTTTGATGAACTTCTCTGGGTTTGTTAGTATTATTTTGTTATTTTTATTAATTAATTTTTTTATTTTGTCTTTTCATATTTGAATTGTTGGGAATTAAGTATTATAATTTTTTGAACTTATTTTTTACGAGATTATCCTCATTTCATGACTCGAGTTGCAAGTCTGGTATATTAACTTGAATTAACTCAAATTGCTTATCTTTGTTAGTTTTTTTAAAAAATAAATTCATCATTCAAAATTGTTTTGTCTTAGAATTGAATTTTAAATTTTTCATTCATTTTAGTAAGCATTCTTTCTTGTGTAGGTCGTAAAAACCACAAGATAATAAAATGAAACTTGTTTATTGAATCTAGTCAGGTCAATGGTTTCGATTCACGTATTTTTTTTAGTTCTTTAAAATACACTAATAATATCTAAACATCAATTCTTTGTTAATGTCTATTATTATGATTTTAGGTTTTTTTTTTAATTTTTAATCTTTTACCACAAGACAATAAAAGAGATAGAGATGTGTTTCTTCTTTGATTTTTATTATGATATAATATCTAATTAAGATATAAAAAGTTCATTTTTCATAAACTTAATTTTTGTATAAATAATCTACTCTAGCAAGACTGGTGTTGTGAATTTAATATTGATAATTAAAAACCAACTCAACAGTACCTCTATACAAGTATACAAGACCCATAAATATTGAAGGATGGCTACTGGCTAGAGCGGTGGCTTATGGTAGTTGTCGAGGTGGAGGAGTGGGTTTGGTGGTGGTGGTTACGAAGAAGTAGAGTTTTGGTTGGCTGTCAATTTTATTTGTTTGTTTGTTTTTTTTTTTAAAAGGAATTAAGATGAAAAGAGAGAGATAAAAATAGTATTTGAAATTATAATAGTAATTATTTTTTAAAGTAATTTTTAATTAAAAATATATAAAATAATTTTTTTTATTTTTTAAAATTTATTTTTAACATCAGTGTAAAATTATAAAAAACTCAAGTAAAAATAAAAAAATATTTTTCTTGAATAATAATTATGAAAAAAAAAAGTGAAATAAAAATAATATTTGAAATTATGATAATATTTAATTTTTAAAATATTTTTCATTTAAAAATGTATTAAAATAATATTTTTTTATTTTTTAAAATTTATTTTAGACTTCTTAACTGATCTTATGTGTCATTGAACATGTAAAAACAAAATAAAAAAAATAAGATAAACTGAATAAAAAAATAAAAAAACCATTTTCTTAAACAAAAATACACACACTCAATTGATGAATTTTCAAGAGCTGTTGACAAACTATAGAATAGTACCGTAACTTCTAGAATACCACTAAAACATTATAAAATTTCCGAGCCCGATCCTAAACCAACTTTTAAGCACTCTAGATCAACACCATGAAATTTATCCACCTCGAAGCCAATCTCAATCCGACTATTGAGCACTCTGGATCAGTCTCATCACCATGCTCGCCTCAAATCGGATCCCCCCTTGTCCATACCCAAACCCGACCCGGCCAGAAAACACAGCTCAGTAGTGTAAAACCAATCTTGAAAACCGCTTTTTTTTTTTAGTTTTAAAAACTATTTTATTTTATTGAAATAAAAAAGACGACAAACAAATCTATATATCTTAAGAGAAAAAAAAAGAAAACAAAATCATAAAACAGAAAGTATAAAACGATACCAAATAACCCACAAGTTTTTGACTCTTTGTGTGTGTACATGTCAGGACACGGAGGAGGATCACAGAATCAACTAAATTCGGATCCTTTTATTAACCGACAGCAACATGGCAAAATTGCATGTTATATTTAAACATACAGGCCGCATCTCAGAGAAGACACAAACAGTATTCCTCGTTCGATAACACACGAGCTTTGATCTGTAGCAATAGCAAGCAAAGACTTGATACTGCCACCAAAATCTCATCTAAGCATGCGATGGAACTGTGTGATTTTAAAATCAAAGCTTCATGCCCCCAACAAAACCTTTGTATCTTACATGAGGACTGTCCTCATCCTTGATGCTTCCCTTCAAAGTATTTGCGGTCATAAACAGAATCATCATGCTACTTTAATGCTTACTGTATCTTAAAAAGGGTCTTCAATTTAACAACCAGCCTCCAATCTTCAATTGACAGATCATCCTGTGCATAGAAAACAAAAGATTATCAATTATAATTAATATTAGGCAGAGCATTGAACAAGGTATAGCTGAAAACAGAATTGAAAAAGACGTACCCGGTAATTAACTTTAAGAATATCAATTGACCTTCTTGTAATGTGGCTGACTAGTTGATCTTCGTTGTCAAAGTGCCTGCCATGCATTTTTTGCTGCTCCTCCGCATTGGTTCCCACAATCTTCAAAGTCACAAAGGAGCACCAAATAAGACCATCTCCGAAAATGTGCAAAAAGGTCATGAAAAACAACTTTTATTTGGTTTGTTAAGCTCAACAACTCTCCCACTCGTGTGGGGGTGTGAGGGTGCGGGAGGGAGGGAGGGAGAGTAGAAACAGAGAGAATCTTAGTTTCATCTATCTAATCCTGCCACGTGGACACTGGCTTTCAATACTTTGTTCTGAGAATGGAAGGATGGAGAGAAGAAAGTATTGATATTAACAACCCATCCATTTAGTTATTTGGTTAATAATAATCCAAGCCCAAGGAAAGCTAACAATATGACAAATTCATGTAGCTGCACCCTAATGCCACACCTCTAATGAATTACTAAAAAAGTACTCCTTTCGCATATGCATTCTGTATATATTCTTTAGCCTTTTCCCTTTAAATTTTCCTTTCAAGTTCTCGAGGAGTAATTTATAAACTACATCAAACAAGATGACTTGATTTTACAATTCAACTAGAGAAATTATAGCTTGTTCATTTCTGGAGTTGATGTTGTAAAAAGTAAAATAATTACTAGTTGTAACAAGAATGTCTTGAATATTATTTAACAGAACTAAAACATAGAATGTCCATTATGATATTTATGAAGCAACTAGTAATTTCAATCAATCAACAATGATGTACCGTACCTTAATGGCCACCTTCTGGCCTTTCTTTGCATAATCCACTGATTTTTTGTTGAACTCAATGGAAGCAATTCGGCCAATGTCAATGTATTCTTTTTGTGGAACACAAAGTGGTGTCCCAACCTGTGTAAAAGAGCACATAGTATCAGAGGACAGTAAAGCATGTAATCCTAAAAGAACTAAAAACATGCATGTTGACTGAGCCAAATTTATAGCCCAAGTCAAAATTCGTGGAAGCATAACAAACTTCCCACAAAACCTCAGAAAAGCATCCCCACTTGTATCTAAAACACGGTGAATTTGGCAATACAATTTGCACGAACAACAAAGTCTCAAATCAATCATACTTGGCAACTTGAGCCAAGCAAGTGCACAAACATCGAGAATTTGAGGTAAGAGGATGGTGAAGACAGAGTGACAGTAGCCAAAAAAGAATAAGAAAAGTAAAAAGGAAATTGCTACAAGTAGACTGTCTCACTACATTTATTGAGCTCTACACCATAATAGCTTAAATGGGATGGAAACTAGATCACAATGAATAAAAAAGGCCTACACAACCAAAAAGCTCAACAGCTCACAAACTAAAAATTTTAAAAAGAATTTATGGATAGTTAAATGATCAATCCCTAGAAACTGTGATGTAGAGGTACACAAGTCAAAGAGCGAGTATTTTCCAAGAAACAACCTGCATCACTTTATAGTGTTGTCAAAAATAAGGAGTGTCCACATGATTTAGACAGTAGCATCCCATATAGGCAAAACATCTTGCAGCTAAGCCCATGAACACTACTTCAACAACTTACTAGCAACACTTTAATCTTTGAAAATTATTGCATGCCTAAAATCCAAAATAAAAAGCTCACACCACCTTAGAACATTCAATAGATCTTGCAGAATCCTAGCTGGTTCAATGTGCTACCAGGATATGATGAACCACAAAAATAATTGTACTAAAACATTCAGACAACAGAGTTACATATATACGAGTCTTAATTAGCTCGGTCAATGAATGAGAGAGCTTCATCATATCCTCCTAATCAAAATCTACATATTAAATGATTGCATGTTATATGGATCGGGTATAAACACGTATTGCTATCAAAGAAGATGTGTGGCATTGAAAGGATCAAATCGAATTGCAGATATACCAAAGGATATGAACTCTCAGCAGTTCATCTAGTGCCAAACCCAAAATCACGGTACAGTGCCATTGATTAATCGTCAAATCACAGGACCCTGTCAATTATATTTGCTATAGATGATCCTTCATTTGATTTAGGGTTATAGCAAAAGTCATGCAACATTGTCCACGAAAAAGAAACCCATCTGTTCAATTTCATAGGGCACAATCATGTGAAACAGAAAAATTAAAAAGAACAAAGAAAAAAAAGCAATTCTAAAGCAGCCTGCTTTATCTGATAAAACCCCAGGCTAGATCTCCTATACACTGTAGCTAGGACATCACCCCATAGCTATGCCCGAGACGTGCATAAGAGAGACCAGTAATTCACCAATGTATGCAAGGATGAAAAGGTGGAAACAAAACAAAATAACTTAGAATATAGTAATACCTTGAGTATGCCCTCAAGAACATCAACCCCCAAGATGATAGGATCTTTCTTGTTGAAAATGCACTCTGGTATTATCTCAAGAACACATGGGAAAACAGCTTCATCAGCGGCTTCCCTCTTCTTTTCCTCCTTCAGGTTCTGAATGTAAGCCTTGAATTGATCAAATAAGTGATAAATGATATCAGCGATGAAAATCTTTACTCCTAGTTCATCTGCAAGTTCCCGAGCCTCAGGTGTCACTTTAACATCAAATGCCAAAATGGTGGCATACTCCTTTTTCTTCTCAAGCATTACACTGGACTTCATGACATCCTTTTTATGTACTGGGCCAATGCCTATACCACTAACAGGAATGCTTACTGCCGGTGACTTCAAGAACTCCAGCAACGCTTCCAGTGACCCAAGGGTTGATGCTTGTACGTAAACTCCCTCGCCACTTTTATCAATCCGACTCATTACTGACTTCATGTCTTCCATTGCGGATTCCTTGACATCTTCCACATCATCATCACGCCCAACCACATATAAACCAGTTCCAGCAATAGCATGTTCAAGGCCCTGCATGGAATAATAACACAAGAAAGCCAGGATATTTACTACCAGGAGTTAATACATATCTAAAGATCTCTACATAGGCATGTGCTATCCACGCGTATTAGGTAAATTGGTCTTTATTGCTATAATTAGCAAATTACAATCACCTGCCCAGTGATCTTGATACCCTGTGCAGCCTTGATTTCTTTATGGTGAAGATATGTCCCCTGAAAATAGAAAATAAAAAAAGAAAAGAAAAGAAAACCACTACATTAGTATCCAATCCATCGATTTCTACTATTCCATAGAAATAAGATAAAATAAAACAATGAATCTGAGAGGAGAGGTTGCAGCACTAAAATCTGATCACATAAACCCAAAGCTTGATGCAAGGATCCCAGCCATTCCCCACACTTCAGTATAGCAACTTAAAATAATTTTGCAAGGATCCCAGCACTAAAACAGCTCTCAACCCTTCTGGAAACAAGAATATTGAAAGAGAACATGGTAATTAAGTTATAGTATACATTCCAAAATGATTGTCTCAAACAAGTCTTGTACAGACTCAATAGATCAGGAGATGCCACCGAGAGATCTTAGTGCCTTTATTCACCAGATATCCACTTTTACTTGCTTAGGGCAAAGTTCATACGGTTTTCCAGGTAAAGCCCTCACTAATACTGGGTTCAAGCAGTTATTTCCAAGTTGGGGTTCTACTTTACGAGTCATGCACAAATCTTTCTTCATCTTCTATCTAAAAATTGGTGTCATGACACCAGTCTAGAGTTGGTTCATAATACCACTATAAACTAGTTATTTTATGACGAAGGGACAGGTATTTGACTTGCTGGTTGAACTAACAAGCATGCAGTGTGAATAAGGCAAAGTGAAGAGTCGAAGCAACATAGCATAATGACAATTGGTCTTAATTTCCAGCAATTATTGCACAGGTTAGTAATATACATGTCCTTCATGGGTTGGTCATCTTTAGTCCATTGAGAAAAGGAAAAGAGAGCACTATGACATTGTAACAGTTCATATGCCTTAAGAGAGCAAATATGACAAGAAGAATGCTGGTCAACAATTCTCATGTCATGCGGAATTTTTATTTTTTACAAATATATTGGCTTAGCTGATCTTTCACCCACGTGTCTGTCAAAATTTCTCAACTCCACCTTTGGGTAAATAGGAACACACTGAAATTACACGCCACTAATTTTAAGCTGTAATTTCAATCTGGTCTGGTAAAATGGGGGGGCCACAAATCTCACACGTGTAATTCCATTCCATTTTTATTTTCCACGTAAGATATTAATGGTGGGGAATTAGATAATCGATACCCATCACATGATTTTGACAAAAAAATAGATTACATAGCAAATTGAAAATTCATTGACATGCAGGGACAAACACAATGATGCATTAAGCCCAAACAAATTAATCCCAGATCACACATATTCAACATAAGAACTGTAGAGAAAAAAAGAAAAGGACAACAGAGGTAAAAACAAAAAACCACACCTTAACTCGGAGTTCCTTCATCGGGTGGGGTGTCAGCAAAGCCCGAATTGAAGTAACAATGGGACCCTGTAAAGAAAAATAAATCATCAATAACTCAGAAACTAGCACTTCATCAAATCTTCAGGAAAAGCAAAGTTCTGAGCTTGCCTGTAAGCCGCACACCACGATTTGATCGCCTTCATGGAGCACACCATTAACCAACACAACATCAATTGTTGTTCCATGGCCTTCAATAACCTTAACCTCCAATACCGTACACTGGCAAAGGTACCCAACAACAATCAGATATTAGTATTAACTTAAGGCATTCTACCAGGTAAGACACAGCAGACAGGAGAACATGCCTGCACTTCATTTCTGAATGTGAGTTTCTCAATCATAGTTTTCTGAGACCATTGGATCAGTAGCAGTAACAAATCAGGAATGCCTTCTCCACTGAGATATAGGAAAAGCATTAGCACAAAGAATGCAAGACCAAAAAACATGAGCAGATATTAAAGTTAACGAATCTCAATTTAGTTATGAGAGGGAGAGCGAGGAAATCTTGTTCTTACCTAATTGCACTTGTCGGTACGATATTAAAAGTTTCTCCCATGTCCTTGTTTTTATAGTACAATTCAGTATTTAATCCTTGCTCCTTGAACTGAGTTATGACCTGGGATCCAGTGGAAGGCAAAATTTTAACAAAAGGAGCAAATTGATAAAACTCTTTGAAGGAAGTAAAAATAGTAGATGACCTCCATGAGCCTCCTGTCAAATTCATTTTGCACATCTTTTGATTGCTGCTTCAATGCCTTTCTAATAGGTGCATTACGTTGTGCTTTCCATGCATAGAGTCTGTCCACCTGAAACATTGAAATGATAAAGGAACAAAACCTAACATCAATAAAAGGAAAAATTAACACATTGTAGCATTATCTCTATATTAAATTGGAAGAAAAAAAACTAACCTTATTTAATGCAACAATAAATTCTGTATTCCTCATCCTCAAAAGATTGAGTGATTCTATGGTTTGCGGCTCCAAGCCATGCATTATGTCAACAACCAGAATAGCAATGTCACATAAACCTGAACCGCGTGACCGTAGATTAGTAAAAGATTCATGGCCAGGGGTATCAATAACCAACAGACCAGGGACATTTAATTTTGCATCAGCTTTCAATTCCTTTGTTCTTTCCCGTATGTTCTCAGCAGGAAAGTATGTTGCACCAATCTGTTGCGTGATACCCCCAGCCTCACCTTCTTGCACATTGGTGCCTCGAATACAATCCAACAGCTTGGTTTTACCAGTATCAACATGGCCCATAATACAGCAAATTGGAGAGCGCAAGTTCTCTTCACCCTGTTTAGGGATGGCATCTGAAACTGCTCCTTTATTTTTCACAGCAGCGTCTTTCTTCCTGTTTTTGTCAGAAACTTCAACCTCAGTCTGAATTTTCTTATTTTCAACATCACGAGAATCCATTGGCTGTGATGTAACAGGTTTTCTGACTGCAATTGCAGGCTTGGCATCTGAAGTAGGGGCTGCAATAGTGTAAGAATGAAAGAAACAAAACAAAAGAAACTGGTAGAGATACCATAAACTTGATAGTCCAACATGAAAATCAAGCAAAAACTAACCTGCACCGCGAGAAGCTGGAACAGAATTCTTTGTTTCCTTCTTCAAGACAGGTTCAGGCTCAGAATCCTCCTCGTCATCAAATGCACCCTTAACATTAAGATTTACATCATCCCAGCTCTTTGCATCCCATTCCTCATCATCGTCATCTTCCTCCATTCCATTCTCCTCAGGTACACTAGCAACTTCTGTTTTCTCTTCCTCCACTGGTTCAGCCTTCTCTAATTCTACGGTTTCCACCTCATGCACTTCTTCCTGCTCCTCTTGCTCTTTTCCTTTAGCTTCTACATGTTCCTCTATCTTGATACCATTTGCTTGATGGTGAGCTGGTTTTGACTTCTTAGTCTGGTACCTGGGCCGTTTTGTAGGCGCATTATCTCTGTCTGCAGTAGGGACAGTGATGCCTGCATTAGCAAGTATTTGATTCCGCATAGCCTCTAGCCGCCGTTGTTCTTCCTTCTGCTTCCCTGTTAGAAGCTTGCCTTCCTGTTTCTTCTTCAAGAGTTTCTCCTTTTCCCTTTCCTTCTTCCTACGCCTAGCCTCTTCTGCTTGCCTCTCAAGTTCTTCTTGCCTTAGTCTTTCCTCTTCTTCCTTCCTCCTCTTCTCCTCTTCCTCCCTTGCTTTTCTCTCCTCCATTTCTTTTCTCCTAGCAAGTGCCTCTTGCATCTCTCTAACATGCTTAGGAAGCTTCTTTTCAGCAGCTTTACCCTTTGCATCTGTCTTTTTTGGCTCACTTGTTTCAGCTTTTGCTTCCTCCAGCTTTTCTTCCTTTGCCGCTGCAGCAGCGGCAGCAGCTACCTTCTTCTCTTTCTCCTTCTCTTTCTTCTTCTTCTTCTTCTTTGCAGCAGCAGACTCTTCTTTTTCTTCTTCACCCTCCTTCTCGACCAGAGCATCTGGCACTGCAACTGGTTCAGGCTGAACATTAAGTTTCTCCTCTTGTGGAGGTGGTTCAGAAGGTTTCAAAGTAGATGCCCCCCCACCTAGCTCCGCAAGAATCTTATCCAAATCATCCTCTTCTTGAGCAGTCCTTCCACTCTTACCCTTCTTCTTCTTCTTATTCTTTGAAGTCTCTGCCACCGCTTCACTCTTAGTAACCTTACTATCATTAGCTTCGACAATATTAGGTTCTTCTGGTTCAACCATCTCAGCAACTTCTCTCTCATCCTCTCCACCCAATGCAGAAAAAACATGATTACTAGCCCCCTTCTTCTTAGAAGACTTCTTCTTCTTACCAGTAAATGCAACCACCGACTCATCTTCATCCTCAACGCCAATCACATCATCATTGGTTTTCACTGATTCAGACACCAAAGCCTCTTCATCATTCTCATCATCAAGCAATGCCGCACTAAATTTATTACTACCACTCTTTTTGCTAGACTTGGAAGACTTCTTCTTCTTACCAGAGAAAGTAATCGCACCAAAATCCTCATCCTCATCTTTCTTCTCGTCATCCTCATTCTCATCTAACCCGTCGAAACTCGCTGCCAAAAACACACTCCCAGCATCCTTCTTACCACCCTTTGCCGACTTCTTCTTCTTTCCTGTAAATTCAATAACAGGCACGTCATTGTCATCATCATCCTCTTCTTTATCCACCACCTCTCCATCAATCTCACCATCGTCAATAGCATCAAAAGCCGATGCACTAAACAAACTACCACCACCACTCCCCTTATCCCCCTTACCCTTTGTCTTCCCTTTAAAACTTGCCACAGGCTCATCCTCCTCCTCACTATCTTTCTCGCCAGTCAACTCCGATCTCTCATTGTCGTCATCATCATCCTCATCACCTCCCAATAAGGCAAAATTGGACGATGAAAAACCAGCATTCCCACCAGCACCACTCTTCTTCCCTTTCGACTTCTTTTTCCCAGCAAACACAACCTCCGGCACTTCCTCCTCCTCACCATCCCCCTTATCTTCCTTAAAATCCTTCTGATTTCCCTTCTTACCCTTCTTTTTCCCAGTAATAACAACTTTCTCCTCCTGAACCTGCGTCTCCTCGGACAACTCGGTCCCAACCGAATACTCATCATCATCAATCATCAACCCCTTCTTCTTCGACTTCCCTCCACCACCCGCAGGAGCGTTCTCCTCATCACGCGCGGCTGGCTTCTTTCTACCCATCGATAATTCCACGAATTATACTCCCTCTAAAATAGAAAGAAAAAAAAAACACGATTCCTCTCTTATGAAACCATAAATTCCGAACAAGTAAAAAAAATCACATTATTATTAACAGGAAAACAATTAAAAAAATAAATAAATATTTGTTTCGGTATGAATCAGAAGGAAAGTACGTTGCGTGCATAGATAAGTAATCAGATCTAAATTAACGACAAAATTTGTGATTCGAGATAGACTGAAGGCTTACTTGAGACGATGATGCTGATAAAAATCGGATTGAATGAGCGATTATAAAGACTGAGAGATGAGATGAGATGATTTATAAATTATTGTACTGTTAGTGTAGAAGAGTAGATGAGAAGAGCAGGGAAGAAAGATTATTGAACAGAGACAGGGAAGAGAGGGAGAGAATGGGGACTTGATGTGTATGAAGTTACAGTTTCTAGCCTTCTAGGGTTCAAAATGGGCTTGGCTGGGATGGGCTGGGCTGCTTCGGCTATTACCTGTTTTTTTTCAAGACAGGTGTTTTTTAAATATTTTACACTTTAAAATACTCAATTAATGTTCTTTTGAATTTTATTATGATTTTGATAGTTTTTTTTTTTTATCATGACAATTCTCCTGCGTTGTTATTTTTATTGAAACAATTTTCTTAGTTTTTTAAATTGGTGTTGAGTTTGAAAAACACATTTTAAAAGTTCTTCAAAATATTCTATCTCTAGTTTTTCAAATAAAAATAACTAAAATGATGAATCATATTTTTTTTGTATACAAAAAAATTATCAAATGTACAAAATGCAGCGTTGTAAACTTATTTTTTTATCATAAATTTTATATAAGATATTTTCTTTTTTTTTAATAGATAGAGAAAAAAATTTCATGATAATTTTTAGTTTGAATAAGGTAAAATTGATAGTTTATAATTAGATTATCATAAATATAAAATATTAAGATGAAAAGGTTTTCAAGCTATTATAAATTATAATTATTTTTGTAAGAATTGTTTATAATTTTGATTTATTTTTTAGTTTTTCGATAGAAATTTTCTCCATTCTCATTGAAAAATAAATAAATATATATATATATATATAAAAGATGGTTTTTAAATAAAACTATTAATTTATATATAAAAAAACATATTACAAGTTATAATAAAATGCTCACACAATCATAATCATAAAAACCAATTAAAAAATCAATCCAATTCAAATATACCAGATGGATGAAGGTTAACCTTTTTTTTTAATCACAATAAAAAGAAGTATTTTTTCTAAAAAAAAAATACTGAAATGCATTATTTAAAAAAAATAAATCATGTTTTTCAATGACCTAGCTTGATTAGCATGTTATTTAGAGCTTGTTCGTGTTGTGTTTTGAAAATTATTCTTGAAAATATTATTTTTTATTTAAAATTTATTTGTTTTGATGTTTTTATATAATTTTTATGTTTTTATATTAAAAATAAATTTTAAAAAATTAAAAAAAATTATTTTAATATATTTTTTAAAAGAATCATTAAAAAAAAACCTATCGCAAATAGACTCTTGGAACTACGCTTCACTGACCTAGGCCCAGGTCAGCGATTAGAACGACGCCGTTGCAATGCTTACTGAAACCCTTAGGGTATAAAATGAAAGATGGTTAAAACCCTAAACAGCCACCGAAGACAACTGTGCAGAATCCACAAAATCAACCAAAACCCTAACAAACTAGATCTCTGAAATCAGCAATCAACAATGGACAAGGACATGCTAGGAGGAATGGAAGGTCTATCTAAAGAAGATCAGACCCGTATGCTTTCCATGATCGAAAACCTTCAGTTGCGCGACAGGTAACATATCCTTACTTAGATCTGTGAAATCTTTTCAACTCGGTTTCTTTCTTGTGGTTCCTGTTGCATTTTAGTCAAGTGGGGGGCCTCACATCCTGGCTTATTACACGCCAAAAGGTCACATGATTTGATTTCTTTTTATGTGACGTTAATTATGTGAAGCCCAGATGAATGTTCTCCTTTAAAACCACTGCAACACCATTTATGTTGCATTTGGACGTTTTGGGAACTACATTAGCTAATTATTAGTATTCCTTTTTCGGATACGTAAAGCTTTCTTGATTTAACAAGCAGTTGTGATTTGGTTGTAGAAAGTAATGTTCTTGATGTTCTTGCAAGTAATTGTAGCTATTTTGCTGCTTTAAGTTTAACTATCGAAAACTTGGAAACTGGTGTCATTGGATACCATTTCGGAGTTTTTTATATTATGCGATGTAAAAGAGATGTCTGATTTTTATTTTTGTGGCTGTGGGGTACTTGCAGCTTGAAGATGTATAATTCACTCGTGGAGAGATGTTTTAATGATTGTGTAGATAGCTTCACACGCAAATCTCTTCAAAAGCAAGAGGAGACTTGTGTAATGAGATGTGCTGAGAAGTTCATGAAGCATTCCATGCGCGTGGGAATGAGATTTGCAGAGCTTAATCAAGGAGCAGCTACCCCGGATCAAAATTGAATAAAGCCCCAAGAACGGTTGGATTTGAAAGAACAAAATAACCTTTTTGTTTGTCATTGTAGAATCTGCCTGTTTCTTTTGTTTTGGGGTCATTATCAGCTAATATTCCAAACGGGAAATAAACATGGCAGCGATATAGGGTTCATGATTGTTGCTTTTTTATGCATATCCTTTTGTTATTTCTGTAAAACACTACAGAGCCTTTTTTTGCTTCAGAAATAGACTGATTATATTTCAATATTCTGAAAAAACCTAGACGTGTTTTGTCACTGCAGCAATATGGGTGCTTGTTCCACCGTTTCAGAGACCTTATTGCTGGTAAATTTTAATCCTTGAATCATATCAAATTCATATTTAATCTATGATTTGATTGTTATCTGTGAGACTTGATGTAGGCAAATTTTATTTTATTCATATTTATGGTTAAATTGTTTGAGAAATAAAGGACTCGTGTATTTCAATGAATTAGGTGCCACAAATGAGACGTTTTGTGCATGGATGGATGAACTTTTTGGCTAATGTTTAGTGGCTAAAAATCAGGATTCTGTGTTGAATCTAGTGTTCCTTTTGCTTCTTAATGAAATGCAAGCCAAGGGGTTT
>Ga0325411_1005241_pt1 | contig 14424 bp, 8 predicted proteins | sample PopdelMetagenome_13_FD_206181 | JGI IMG/M metagenome (GOLD analysis project Ga0325411, IMG submission 206181) | Populus deltoides microbial communities from Bellville, Georgia, United States - Xylem-PdIQD-R4 | ecosystem: Host-associated > Plants > Phyllosphere > Stem > Wood/Secondary xylem... | reverse complement strand
TGAATTTCTTATAACAACGCGATTTAATCCATATTTTGCATGTAAAAAGACGATTAAAACAGAACGAAAAATTCTTATAGCCCCACTTATATTTTTTTATTTGTTCTTATAGTAAAATGATATTTTCATCATTTCTAAAAAATTATTTTCCCTTAAATTAAGGATATTTTTATCTTTTCATACGGTAAATTAATCATCGTAGGTTTGTTTAGGAGTATTGTCAGCTTTTCCATGTATTAATGAATAGTTAAATAACCAAAAAGCTCTATTAAAAAAAATCTAACATCACTAAGGATATTTTTATCTTTTTTGTTTTTTTAAATAAAATTTTGCAATACCTTTAGATCTAAAAATTAACACATGGAACCAAGGGTGATAGGATATTTTTTCCTTGGGTATTTTATAATTGTTGGTCTGATCACGAGTAATAACATCATTTAATATTTGTTTAGTATTTTTTAAACTAATAAAGTTGTTGGTGCATGAGAGACTCTGTATATTTTAAGTGATGTGTGTGGCGTCTCTTGGTTGTTGGAAACATGCTTCCACCATCTCATTTTATTTGTCTCCATCTCCTCTTCCTTCTTTGGTGGAGCGTGTCAATTTATGGTGGTTGGTTTATCATCGAGTTACCTTTCTTTTCTTTTCTTTTTCTTTCATTTCTCTCTCAGAAAAAATAAGTTATGGACCTCATTGTTGTTGGTCTTTAGATTCAGTCCTTTTGATTTTGATTTTTTTTCTTCCTTTTCTTTTTTGTTAATTTTTTTTATTTTCAATTTAATCCTTTAATTATAATTGTAATAATACTGTTTTTCATAATAGTAAATATAATGATGATACTAGTAGTGATAATAATTGTGGTGATAATAACAGTAATAATGATAATAATAATAATTGTGATAATAATTGTGGTGGTAGTGGTGCCAACAATAATAATAACAATAGTAATAATATTATTAGTAGTGATGCTAATGGTTATAGTAATCATAGTAATTGTAATAGTAATAGTAATAACAACAACAACAATAATAGTTCATGGTTTTTAATTTTATCCTTTAAGTCATGTTTATGTTTTTTTTTTCAATAATAATAATAATAGAAATACCATTAATATTACTAGTAGTAACAATAATGACAATAATAGTGGTAATAATAATAATAGTAATGATAGGCTGATAGCAGCAGCAGTAACAACAACAACAACAACAACATCAATATTAGTATTAACACTACCAATGATAATAGTAATAGTAGTAATACTAGCAATAGTAGCTAATGATGATAACAAGTGTTAGCAATAATAATAGTAGTAGCAGTAGTAGTAACATTAATTTGGTAATAATAGTAATATTAATAATACTAATAGTAATAATGGTTTATTATAATAGTGACAGTAATAATTGTGATGATAACATAAATAATAGTAACAATTGTAATAATAATAGCAACAACAATAATATTAATAGTAATGACAATAATAATAATAATAATAATAATGATGATGATGATGACAATGGTGGTAGTGGTGACAGTGGTAACAATAATGATAACAATGACAATAATGATACTGCTTTTAGTAATAGTAGTAATAATAATAATTCATGGTTTTTAATTTTATCATTCAAATTATATTTATGTTTTTTTTTCATTTAATGGTGATAATAATAATAATAAAATAAAATTAATACTAGTAATGATAATAATAGTAACAATAGTAATAGCAGTAATAATAATTATGATATTAGTAATAGTATTAACAATACTAATAGTGAGAATAATGGTAACAATAGTGGTAATAATAATCATGGTGATAACAACAACAACAACAACAACTGTGTTAATAATAGTAACAATAAAAAAAAATAGTGACAGCAACAACAACATCAAAAGAATGTCTAGGCATTGATGACTTGTCGTTTACAAAAAGAAATATATTTTAACAATGAATTGAACGATATCTTTATTTGATATTGAGATGGAAAAACATTTGGTCTACTTAAATTAACAAGGGTTAATTTGAAAAATTCACGAAGATAATTTTGAAAAAAATAAATTGGAAAGATCATTTTTGAATTAACTCAATGTTGAAGGTAAAATCAATAAAAAATAGCATTTAATTTACAAAAAAACCAAGTGAACTTGAATTACGAAGAAAACTCGAGATGCAAGTCGTGCACATCTTAAAGTTTTTATTCTAGAGATTATTTATCATTTAACTATATGACAATAAAGTACATGCCAATCTTTTTTGTATAAAACATTTTTTTAGAAGTGAAAAAACCGTGATAGGCATGTGGTGGCAAGATAGTAAAAATAAATCATTAATAACAAAGGGTGACATTGCATTCTTTTAGGTTTGAGTTAAATAAAAAATCGATCATCGTTAACAAAGGATAAAATTATTCTTTTTAAAAAAAGGGGTAAAAAAACAAAATATAAATAAAAAAATAATAGCCTAGATGTTACAAATTAACTCATTAAACCTGTGACCAGATTCATTGACTCAATTAGGTTCAATGATTTTTTTTATCAATTTTTTCAACCTAAATATAAAATAGAAATAAAAAAAACTCAAAGGAGCTCGACGTGTGGGCCTGGTGGCCCAATGTGCCCGGGCATAAAAAAACAGCCTGTGCACCTAGGCCCGTTTGTATTTTCCTTAATTTCTTAAAGGGACGACGTGTGCGTCCCATTTTTTTAAAAGATAATAGATGATGTGTCGTCTATTTTTTGCATAATCCAATGACTTGTAATTGCTAGAAAAACAGGGCTTCGATTTTTTCAATTTAAAAATTTATTTTGACTTAAAACATCTAGAAAACACGATAAACACATTGATAAATCTATTATCGAAAAAGGATTTGAAAAACCAAAACCAAAAAACACTTTCATGATCAGATTTACTTTCTTAGGCAAGAAAAAAAAAACAAAACACATAGCTAGGTGAAACTCCCTTATAAAATGGAACCCATTGACATGTATTTCAACCTTTTTGATGATTGGAATCGTCTTCATTGATCATTTTCTTTCTCTACACTGTAATTCAACATCCTCTCTCTATCATCTCGTAAAAAAAAAAACTTTCATATCAAAATTAATTTTTTTACAATTAATAACTAATTTACTCCCACTTCAAACTCCACGTACAAATGCCTAATTTTAATACATGCAAATTATTCATGTTACCTCCTTTCTTTTTAAAACTATGATTAAATAAAGATCATTGCCAGTACAATGAAATGCTTCGCAATGTTGTGACTATAAATCTCTCCAAGCAAAATTATTTTATCGATGGCCATTAGTATTTCCTTGGACATTGAATTTCTTGATGGCGATGGGCTTTCAATGATTTGCAAGACATTACAGCTCCTTTGCTGAGAATACAAGAACATGTGCCCTTTTTTGGGATGAAATTGTACTGTTGCAGACATATACATCCCTCCCATTATGATTTCCAAATTAATGAATTAATTTGCCTTTGATTAAAGGATGGAAGTGAATGATAAAGTTCCATAAAATTGGACAACTTACTAAGCAATTAAGATGTTACCCGTTAAAATCTTAATGCAATGATGTATATTAAATATATCAAATCTAATCTAGATTATTATCTTATTATGTACAATTATGTAATTTCAAGATTTTGTATATTTGTGAAAGCCCTTATTATAAATTATTTTAACCTTTTTTCTTCTAATAACAATGATAATAACACATTTGGGCATGAAATTAGGAGGTAAATTACCAGATATTTAGTGCTAAGAACTTTCTGTAGAAGACAAGGGAAAAAAGAAGAAGAAATGTATTAGAAAAGTTACAACAGTGGTATTAAGCCGACACATCAATGGTGTATTGTAAATTTCAACAACCATCAGCTAAATCATGTTAAGCCTTGCCTTAATAAAAAAGAAAAGAAAGAAAAGAGAAGGTGGTTGTCATGCTAGCTGCATCATCTCTTCTTTCATTATCTATTAATGCGGGTGGTGGGGGTTATGCACATGGTCACAACGGATTAGTCAAAGTATGCTGACAATTTCCTTTGCCTAGAAAATAGCTTTATATCATAAAGAAAAATAATAAATAAGAAAAAATAAGAAATTTATGTTTCAATGCTATCTTTACTTAAAAGAACAATTTAGAAAGAAAACTCACTCACTTTATAGGATTTAGAGAAAGAAATAGAAGGTTGCTCTTCATTAAAAGTTATTGATTGGATTATGACGATGGTGATGACCATCTATTGTAGTTGCAGATGCTCTTTAAGAGAAGGTTGAAGGATAACGAGGCCAACTTAACATGAAGTCCATATGCCTTATGGTTCAAAGAATCAGACCCAAAAAATCAATACAGCCCAGAACCACGTGTCGGGCCGAATATGGGCAGGCAAAATCACATTTTAAACTCTTCAACTATGAGAAATTTGATACACTAAGAGCACTAGATTTAAATAAGAAATTGTGGTCTTAGCAATTTAGAAAGCTTGCTATATGAGGTGTTTGACATTGATTGTAATCTGCATTAGAGAGTTTTGCTAGTTCAAAACTGTATTGGAGAGGCGGGAGATTCAAAATCAATCCCTGATGAATTGATAAGAAGTATTTTGACATTACCTGGAGAATGTGTCAATTCAAGATTGCATCGAAGAATGGAGGATCCAAGATCAATCCCTGATGAATTGATGAAAGACTTTTAGATATCACTTGAAGAATATGCCAACCCGAGAGTGCACTAGAGAATGAGGATCTAAGATCAACCCCTGAAAAATTAATAAGAGGTTGTTAAGCATAACCTGAAGAATGTGTCAGTTCAATACTGCATTTGAGAATTAGGGATCCAAGATCAACCCATGACGAATTGGTATCACCCTAGGAAATGATGTTATTGCAATATAAAGACCTTATACCCATCCCTTAGAGATTATGAGGCTATTGCCCTAGAAAAACTAACTCAATCCCTTCATTGGCCTCATACCCATCTTTTGGATTGTGGGATTTTTTTTTTCATAAGAACACTAAGTTAATCTCTTTATTAGAATGTATCTGAAAGCTCTTAGATAGATAATATATATCAGAGGTACATTATTTTTATTTAAAAAATAAATTTACATTCCTATCAAGGATTATGCATCCCGAGGTTATCTGAGTGGTAGGTATGGAAGAGGTTCTTAAAAGAAATATATGTTGGAGGTGGCACCAAAGTGTTTGCTTTGACTGCCCTAATAATCCTGAATGAGTGATTTTATTTTGATTTCAAGAGAGATATAAATCCTTAGGATACTCTAAATGCTCATGAGTTGATCCCTCACGGTTCTTCCTCGATCTTTCATTTCCATCATGAGAATGACTTCGCTTAGAAGGTCCTTCATGTTGGTTGTCCTTGTAAAAACAAGAAGGCCTATGTTGTAGCAAATTAGCACTTTTTATCCGTATGTGATTTTATATGACTTGCTTCACCATAAACAAACTTCTGTCTAGCAAGGCATAAAATTCTCTAGAGAGCATATTCTCTTACCCCTCCTATTAAGGTCTCTAAAGTTACCGGCTTAAGAAATTCTATACTTTGAAAATATTGAGGGCCCGCGTGGGGTCTTGAAAAAATTTTCAGGGAAGTGTTGAACTCGAATAAAGTGTCTAAGCCTATTAATGATGAAAAATAGATCCGGACATGTTGCATATATCCAAGCACGTTGAGTTCGAGTAAGATAGCTCGAGTCCATGTGGGTGATGGGGTGAATGACCAACACCCACCATGACAGTACACCCAGGAAGCTAGGCATGTCACGTCCATGTTGAGCATATGCCCAAATAAGATGTATGCTCATGGGCTTAGACTATCATGCCCGAGCTCATACATCTTAATAGTAGTTGGGCCTAAGCCTAATTCCATGAAGATTTTTTTCTGGACCTTTAAGAAGTTTTCTATCGTCATTAAATTTGAGTTTATCTTTTTGTCACATGGAGGTTGTCTTAAATGAGCTTGGTGCTCGTACTCTGCAAGTGCCCAAATGAGTATTCTCTTGGATCACTGTTTCAGATGAAACTGAAACTCGGCCATTATTCAGTTGACTGGGAAAGGTCAATAGGGGTCGGCAAAACTAATGTGTGAAGCAACTGAATTGCCGTGCCAGGACAAAGCTTCAAACTCAACTATCTTTTGGATATATGTTGGGTTAATTAATTCGAAAGTAAACTTAATTAATTCGATATAACCGTGAAATGAAACGAGATCCACTGAATCAATTAGCGTGCCATGAGAATAAGAATAGAAGAATGAGAATGGTTATTCTGTACCTTTTTTCACTTGTACACAAAACTCTTTATTCAAAAGAAAAAAGAGGCGAGGAGAAAGTTCATGACTCTCTAATTTTCAACCTAGCATCTGGATCCGGCTTGTAGCATATATATTCCCTCAATAATTTTCAATAGTCAAGTTCACTTTTCATTTTCATGAAGCAAACATCTACATTTTTCAAAGGCATGTTGGCCCTTTCAGTTGCTGAGGACTTTCACTAGAGATATGAAAGCAAGGTCAATTGATAAGACTGTTTTCTGTTGATCGATGGGAGTTTCCCTTGTTGTTTTGCCAAGATGCAGTGAGAACTGTCTAGCGACACCAATCAAGCAGGCACACCTCCACTTACGGATTATCCCTGTAAATGAACTTGACCACTTGGTTCACGCATTAACGTTGGTTTGTTAACATTTTGGTTTGGTAGGTCCTGGTCCGAAGTGCTTGATGCATGCCATGATCCTGATGTGGGATGGTGATGTTTTTTCTTCCCTTTGCTTGGTGTTATTCACTTTTTACTCTCTCTTTTTCCCTTGTACATATATTGAACCCGACAATGATTGAAACAACCATTTGCCTGGCTCGCAGATTGTGACCAGCTTGGAGGACCCCATCTTCATTCGGAAGCAAAATATTTCAAAAAGGTCAAATTTTATATATGGATGCTTTTATCGTCCATAGGATAGGATCAGACTCACAAATTGCTGGAAAGTGCGTTGTGCGCTAGCCATGTACCTTGTCCATTGTCAACCGTGATACATGTTACTTGAAAAAAGAAGAAGCTCTTCCTTCCTTCTTTGCACTGCTTGCAGATACCACGTAGTGCAGCTTTCTGTCTTCTGATTATTTAAATCCATCTCTTTTTCCACAAGCTTTAGTGGATACCGGATAGCAGCAGTGCGGCTATATATGCGTTAGAAACAGGAAGAGACATGCATGTGGAATTAAAGCCCAACAACGAATCAGGTATACACCCGGCCGGAAGTATCTAGACCAGGGATGCTGTCATGAATTACTTTTGTTATACATTTGTCATGGATTCCTGAAAAAAACGGTATATGATTCATAAAATACAAGTGAAATTTGTGACAAATTTGCGTTCAGAATGTTAGGCCTTTCGACTTGTTGTAAACCAAAATCATTTTGTAAATATTATTTTCACAAATCTTGATTGCTAACTTAATTGATATAATTATAACATTACGTACTATTTGAAACCCTATGGCTAGTTCGTAGATTTTTATTTTATTTTTTAAAAAATGTAACAAGCTGATAAGAATGTATGCCCTTAATTAAATTTTGTTAAGAAATAGATTTAATTTATCAGTTGAGAATACATGAAAATACCCTTTATTGTTAAACAAAATAAAGAAAAATAGAATTACTAATGGACTGCAAGTGTAAATATGTGATATATTCCCAAACAAAAGAATTAAATCCTCACCTTCTGTTTTTTTTTTTTCTGGTTTATATATATTTGGTCTTGGAAGCCCTTAAAAGGACATTTTCCTATTTAATAACCAATATTTTCTCGCATTCTCCCTCAACCCATGGATCTTGAACAAAAAGACAAAAAAAGAAAAAAAAAAAAACAAAGGATTTGATCTAGATTTCAAGTTCCTCGTAAAATACTTTTCAGGCCATTTGAAAATTTTGGGGCATGCCTCTGTTGTATGCTCACCGTTTAAAAAACACTTCTCCAATTTAATTTAAACTTTCCACCGCATTTAAATTTATCAAATGAAAAGAAAGAAAAGAAAAACAAATTCCACCGCTTTAGAAATTGGAAACAAGGAAGAAAAGGGAGTTAAAAAAGGAATAATTTTCTGCAGCTAGGCACGGCTAAATTCCAGCCAGAATAATTTTTTTAACAAATCAAAATCACAAAGTAAAACGTACTCTTGATCTACGTACATCATCAGAGTGTTAGCTGTTTCTGGTTTGTGATGAACTGGCTGTCTGAAAAAAGAACGGCTGATGGGTCTGTTAGCACAGTGGTGTAGTCCTTGTCTGGGGTTGAAAACACAGGCACAGAAAAATCATTGCTATTCATTTAAACCACCATTTTATCATTTCATGATGTGGTTATTCGATGTTGCAATAATTATAAAATTTATTTTTAATATATGCTTATTAAAACAATAGAAAATGTATAAATTAATTTAATTTTTTTAAAAGATATTTTTTTTTCACAGATACAAACAGACTCTCGAGGAACAGTTGCACTTGCAAGAACATTAATTGAAGAAATGGGGAGAGCACCAATCTTGGATTTTAAAACACATACTCATCCAGCTTTCCTCCCAGATGGTTTCCTCCCAGATGGTTCCTCGGTACTTCACACATGTCAGACGTCTAAGCTCATGGCTTATGATTGGCAGTGTTATTGCGGTGTGACTCACCAAAATAAAAAAGGAAGGGATGATCAAACTAATGCCACTAATGAATTTGATGGTGCATGTGGCGCTTAGCGAGGCAGGTTCATTATATAATCGCATATTCATTGTTTAATTAAAGGTAATAGCTTTCTTCTTTCCTCTTTTTTTTGTCTTTATTAAGTAGGGTATAATTAATAATTACTCGGTGGTTAGCTGCTAGGTTAAAGAAGGAGAATAAGGTTGGCAAATTCCCACCATTGATCACGTGGACATATCGCTATCGCATAAAAATTTAATGGACAGGTTGGTCCGCAATAGAAAACGTTCTGTAACAATTGCTAATAAATTAAAAACGAACCCCTCGTGAATTGTTTAACATTTCGACCCTCTAGTGCCTAATCCGATTGGATCTTTCCATTTTCAGAGCCATCCGACGCCCGATGGCGTGCCACACAGAGGATCGTGGTGGGGCCCTGACAGAAGCAGGCAACCTGACAAGGGTTTGCAAGAATTAGAGACAGCGGAGGAGCACAATGGGAGGAAAGGGATTAAAAAACAAGGGTTAGATTAAAAGAGAAAAGGTCCTAATTAGGAGTGCCGATGAGATGCTTCTGAGGGAACTTTAAACCTTTATTTATTCTAGTTTGTTGACGAAAGCATCAGATCAGCCCTTCTGATGGGTTGCCGCAATCTATGACTCTTTGGTTCTGTTTAATTAATGAGCCAGACTTTACGAGGGTGACCTAAGTATGTTTATGTACTTTGGTTTGGTGTGATATGTCCCTCCGCCCTCATTGCTTTGCTTTGAAAAACTTCTATCTAATTATTTTGTCAGCTTGGACAATCCTCTTCAATATCTATTATAGTAGTAAATCTTCCTTTCTGCTGGCGTGTCCAGGTTTGATCCAACCTCCCCCAAGTTTAATATTTTGAAAGTTTACAGAGTTATTTTGATTAATAGTCGTTTTTAAAAAATATTTTTTTATTTTAAATTATATTAAAATTATATTATATTATTTTTTAAAATTTATTTTTCACACCAGCACATCAAAATAACATTAAAACATGAATAAAATTAATTTGAAGTGAAGAAAAAAATAAAATAAAATAAACTTTTTAAAAAATACTTTTAAAATGTAAAAATAAATTGACTCTTGGTATGTGTTTAGAAACTTGAGTGAAATCGTGTTTTTTAAGTATTTGATTTTTTTAAAAAATAATTATTGTTTTGATGTATTGGTATTAAAAATATTTTTTTTAAAAAAATATTATTTTAATATATTTTTAAATAAAAATAATTTTAAAAATTAAGTATCATCATGTTTTTATACTGAAAACCCATCCTCTGCCTTTTTCTTTTTATTTATTTTTTTTAATTGTGTATCAAGTGGTTTCAGGGGGGGCTAAGCTTTGATTTAGCAAGGCACCTTCGCTAGGGTCAAATTTTTGTTGGGAACCATATCTGTCTTTTCTTTTGTCATCTGCTAAAATCCAATGATGCCCATCTTTTCATGTCCTGTACTCTTAACTATGGGGTATAGTTGTACTGATGGAGGAATATTTATCATCGTTTGTAAATACAGTCTTTTAACCTTGAAGATTTCGGTTCATGCTCTTATGCTTTTGTTTTTGCCGTCTCCTCCACCTGGTAATTAGTGGGAAAGAGATGTTTAGATCAAATTTGCTTATGGAGTTGATCACACGACATGAACGGACATCCTTGCCTCCTTTTCTTTCCATGTGAAGCCGATGTCATAAATTGATTAGATGCTAACATTGTAGTTAACTGTGATCCTGCGGCGGCTAAAGAAAAAACTCTCTAACACCAAACTTGCCGGAAGAAATTTCTGTTTTACAACTTTTTCTAAGATTTGAACCCCAGTTTAATTCAAATTAGAAGCAAATTCACGGACAGAAAATTACTACACGATAATTTATCACAGATTAAGGGACATTTTTTTAAAAAATTTTTTGTTAATATGGATGTCCGGATCAGCTTGCATGTATCTCGATTAATTTTTTAAATTTTAAAATTAATAATTATATAAATCTTAAATGACTTTAAAATTTACGAGGCTGGACAGTGACATTCTTTATTTACTGTACAACGAGCAGACAGGGGCAGCTCGCAATAAGCAAAAGAAAGCATTCATCCAATTTCTGAAATGGCAGCGGTGACACGATGAACTGTTTGGAGGTACCAATTACAGCGAAGAACGATCTGTCTTCAAATTTCAAATTTCATTTCTATCTTTTCCAGTGGGAGACTTCTAACAACGAATCCAAGAATGATTAAACAAGAAACAGCACAATAAAAGAAATCAATTCATAAGCCGAGCTGGGTGGGTTAGCCAACATTTTTATGTCTACACTTTGATCGAAAACAGTATCATAAAGCACAAATATCCAAGTCTTGAGTCATATATCTGGGTTCAAAAGTATTCGAATTATTAGTTTAACAGGACTTTTCTACCGACCACAAGCAAAATGAAACAAATTGATAGACTGCCACCATTATTTTCGGGAGGTGGGATGCATCTTGTCGTGGATGATGAAATAAGAAATTTTCTTCATGCTACTATGCCATACCTAATTTTCTTCAATATCTATTGTTTTCTCTGTTGGCTTCTTAGGGTTCAAGGGACAATGTCAATGGCCTACAACAGCAAGAACGTATTCCAAAGACGGGTGGCATTAATTTCTCCAGTCCTTTTGTTTTTATTTGTCTTTTTTTATGCTTGCGTTTCAGCTGATATATAAGCGGGCATTATTTAATTAATTGTACGACAACATTATTGTCAAAACCTGTCATTGTAATTTTATTTCGCTTGAACTTAATTAGTTTCAACTAATGACTTTTGACACTTAATTATAATCTTATTGACAACTAAGCCTCTAAAAATAAGTGATGTCATATAGGTTGCACAATTCATTTTCTAAAGAAATCGTCGAGGGTCAAAATTAAGAATGTTTGCTGAGCACTATGCCGGCCTCGCAGCCTCGCCTCAGAGGAATTCCCTCCGCGGGAACAAGTAGCCGCACGTCAACCCTAGTTTATATATTGAGAAGAAAACAAATTTTCAAATGGAGGAACTAGTCCAACCTTTTAATTGTTTATCATTTATGATAAATTAAGTACATATAATTGAAATAAGAACCTTCAGGCTTACAAATAATATTTTAAAATATTTTAAAAGATCTCATTTATAATTTTACTCAAAACCCTTCTTCATCTTAATCAAGGAGAGTATATATATATTTTTAAAAAAGTATTCATTCATGCTTATTATATCATTGATTATTTTAACTTGGACTTTATTTTAAGTGTTTTTGAAAGTTGGAACTCGCAAATCTGTCAGCTTCCTTGCAAAAACTATTATACATGTTTGAGAAAAACCATCTCGATCGAAAGAGGAACATCACCTAACGCTTACCTGTCAGTACCGACCGACGAAAGCTATTATGATAATAATATGAACACTCTTCATCGAGGCGTAAAACATGTATCTCGAGCTAAGTATTTCCATCAACAATGGTATTTTACAAACTAAAATAACAAAATACAGCCATTTAAGCTGTTTTTAAACCTTTTTTTTTCTGTTCTTGGGCGCCTATAATTGAGTGATAACTACTCATTTCATAAAAAAAGAATGCGAGTACCTTTATTTATTTGTCACGCATTACTTAAATCAGGACTGCACCGTGAGCCCTTAACTGGGTCTCTCTCAGCACAAACATTATTGGAGGAGTACTTTCCTGCACCCACGTTTATTGATTTGGCGAGGAGAGAGTGGTGGTTTTGTTTAGAGAAAAAAGGGTGTGTCTATATATATATATATATAAAATCTCGATTTGTTATATTTTTAAAAATAAATAAATAAAGAATGGGTAGTGAAACTAGATACACACGTTCAATTTAAAAAAGTAAAAAATTGTTAATTAAGTTGTGACGGCAATGTTGTCAGGCATGTATATATATAAAAAGTTGGTTTAATATTGTAAGTTTAAAATATGTAATAAAATAAAAAAAATACTGAATTTGTAAACAATAAAAAATACTGCCTTTACAACACAGGTATCTTATCATGATACATGACATATAAGATATATTTTACAAATATATGATATATAAAAGATTTTTTATCTTGATAATCCAGAGATATTGCTAATCTTTTTCTTTGAAATGGAGGGACCAGGAGCCATAAAAAAGAAGAAGATAACTTTTTAAGTCAAGTTGAATTATCAATGATAAATCTATTCTAAAAAGTTTTTTTTTTTTGAAGTATAACTAATTTATTTCCGAGCTGACACTAATTTAATTATTAAAAAGTCTTTAAATATATACAAAAAGATTTTTTTATAGATAATAAACATGATTTATCAGCCCCATCATCTAAAAAATTAAATTAAATTATCAAAACTAAAAAATTAATAATTTTATGTCAAATCTCAGCCTGACTTTCAAACCCAAAAGACAGAAACAGACCTCATCACCTTCAAACCCACCATTTAAAAAGATTGATCTTGCCAATTGCATGTAAGCAGGAAAAAAAAAAAAAGATTGACTGGTCCTGCAGTATATATATTGAGAATATAGTAGTCGGTGAGAGCCCAGATGACATTCTAATAAAAGAATAGGAAAAAGAAATGAACCCAGAAATGAAAGAAGTAGGCAAGTTTAAGAATTGAAAATCAAATTGTAAATACACCCTCGAACCAAAAATTTAGATAGTGATATTGAATTGTGTATGGTTATAAAAATTGATTTTGTCCAAACTTCGAGTTGTAAGTTAGGATTAATCTTTATCAATTTAATATTTAATTATTTTTTAAAAATTGTTTGAAATAATTTTTTTATTAAGAGAATAAATAATTCTTTCACTAACCTAATTAGTAATTAGGATCAGATCAATTTGATAACAGCGAGTTCGAAAAAATTACTGGGTTATAAGGGTTTCGCAACAAAGTGACAAACCAGAAATGGAACGCTACCAATAGGAAATCTCGCTTTTAGCCTTGTGGTCTCTCACTTGAATGAAAGGCGATCAAAGCAAGTTAACTTTTAGGTAACTCCAATGAGACAATGACAGACAATTCACAAGCTGGCAGGAGTAGAGACTAGAGAGAGACTCTATGGGCATGACGCGTGTCAAAGAGATGGTATAATTTTATCCCATCCCCAGCGGCGACACGTAGCAAAGCAAAAGCCATTATGGGCATAACACGTTGGAAAAGATGATTAGCTGTTGCCAGAAAGAACCGGTGCTGCTGACGTGGGACGTCGCTGTCGTAAGGAGCTTAACAATGCCCCAGGTAGTGATGGCCTAATCACCCCCAGGTGAGTGACAAAGCCTTGATTAAAGTGCCCCCTTATACACTTGCCACTACTTTGCCTTTAAATCACACATTTTGCCACCGCTGTCCTCGAACTACTAATTCATAATCTATCCACTTCAATGACAACATTGCCCTTTTGAACTTCCATTACGCATGCCGAAATGCCCAAGTCTTACTTGTCAAAGAGTAATTGCGTCTTCGGATGTTGCTTCTTATTGCATAAACAAATTACAAATGCTGAGAGAAAGATTCTTGCCCACTGACTTGTATATGCTCTCTGTGTGTGTGTGTGTGTAGACTAGAGGTTAGGTCTCGTTCTTTCAAAGAAGAAGCAACAACGCTCCTTTGTTTTTATTTAAACCTAGCCTCTTAACTTTTCTTTCAATGATTTTATTTCGGTGGAACTAAATTTGATTCCTTT
>Ga0325411_1005239_pt1 | contig 14426 bp, 6 predicted proteins | sample PopdelMetagenome_13_FD_206181 | JGI IMG/M metagenome (GOLD analysis project Ga0325411, IMG submission 206181) | Populus deltoides microbial communities from Bellville, Georgia, United States - Xylem-PdIQD-R4 | ecosystem: Host-associated > Plants > Phyllosphere > Stem > Wood/Secondary xylem... | reverse complement strand
TTTTTTTATAGAGTTTTCTCAATAAATAGGTGTTTAATTTTTTATAAATATGAATTAGTTTTATTTATCATTTTTAATAAGACATGCCATTTCAATAGTGATTTCATTTTATTGAACATAATGTTTTATAACTTATCCATTAAAAAAAACACATTTTCATCCAAAATAAGTATATTTTTAAGAGTTAATTATGAGTTAGTCCTTGTAGTTTATCAAAACAAATATATTAATCCTCATGATTTTAAAAACTATATAATTATTTCTTATATTTTTAAACCAATTTATAACTTAATTATTTTCATCCACTTCAAGTTTTTTTTTATATTTTTTTTATTTGTAAAAATTGAAAAATAAAAAAGAGTTGATAATATAAGAAGATTGAAAAGAAAAAAATATTTTTTAAACAAAACAAATTAAGAATGGTCAACACTAATAAGAGACTAATTAATTAATTTTTAAAACTACAAGGACTAATTTATAGATTTATCCATTTTTTGAAATAATTTATTTGGATTTTTCTCAATAAATATGTATTTAATTTTTAATAAATATAAATTTATTTATTTTAAAATAAAACATATCATTGTCTCAATTTATGGAATATGGTTTTTTTATATATAACTTTCTTCACAAAACTTATACATATATAAAGAAATCTCATTATATTTATGTTATGATATTAATTGAAGATATATTTATAATCATATCTTAAGAAAAAAAAAAAGAATAGACCGAATTAAAACATAAAATTACAAAATATACTAAAATGCTAAGGGAATTTACTGTAGCAGTGAATAGTGGTCATTTTTTTTACAGTTTCATTCTCTAACTTTTTTTTATTTTTATTTTAACCATTTATGCTCAATTCATGATCGATTTATCAAATTTTATAAAGATAGACAAAATTCTATGAAAGAGGACCAAGAGTAAAACAAGAAGAAACCCGTGACCAATCTTAAAATTTAGAAAAAAAGTTTGTTTTCTCCCTCATGTTTTCATTTTTCTTCCATCACAATCTCTAAGTTTTTTGAAATTTTAATTTTGATCTATTTTTTTAGATTTTATTTAAAAAAAATTATTTTCTTAATATTTTACTTTTAGAATTAGAGAAAGTTGCTTGAAAATGATGAGAAATAAACTCAATAATTTGACTACTTTTCAATAATAAAACTCGCCACTATTGGTGTTAATGAGAGGAGTTTGATGATCTTCAATTTTTCTTATAAGCATGCTTGCGAGAAAAAAAAAAGATTGGGTTTCATTTGAAATTTTTATTTCAGTTTATTTTTAGGTGATTTTAAAATGTTTTAAGTTTGATAAGTGATTCAAAAAATTTTATGACATTTCTTAAGTCTTTTTGGGGTAAAATGTATTGAAAAATGGTTTTTCAATCCAAAAAACCTCACTCCTTGACTTCTCAACCACTACATTGGTGGTTAGATTATGAGCCACCTAGCCCATGCTCCTGGAATTTTATTTTTTAAGAAGATTATTATCTCGAATTATTTTTTAAAGCCAACAAAGTCATGCCAAAACAATTTTTATATGATTTAGTTAGAATCCCAAGCTAGGAAATGAACCGGGTCGAGAATTATAAAATTTACCATTAAATAAAATTTAATGACAAACCACACTTTAATTAGTCATTCGAGTTTAATGATAATATTAAAAAAATTGTTATGCCTAGATATTTTTTTATATATTCAAGAAAAATTTATTCTATCTCATTGAAGTAGTAAACAAGTTTTAAAAATAAATGATTCATTACTTTTCAAGTAGAGATCATAGGCAACGTAGTTAGTCTGACTGAGAAAAATCTCTTTTAATTATGTAGCCCTTGCCGTCTAATAAATATTTAAAATTGAGTTAAAAATATATATTTTTAGTTTTTAATGAATTATGATTTATACTTTTAAAAATATTGTACCTATAAAAAAAACCTAATCTCATCTCACCATATTTCAATCTCAAACACATACATTAAAATAATGATTGACATTACAATAATAATTGTTATTCAAAGTGTTTTTTTATTTAAAAATATATCAAAATAATATATATATATAAATTTTTTGATATCATCACATTAAAACAATATAACAATACTAAAAATATTAATTTAAAAATAAAATAAAATAAAAAAACATGGTGCAACTGTAAATAAACATTCCCCAAGTTATTTCTCCGGATTAGCGATAAAAAGTTTATTCGTGGTCTTCCTATTAGCCCTTTCGATTCATGAAAAAACAAAGCAACTTGTAATTGATTATTTTTCCGCGCCCCCTCTACCAGCCCCAGGACTTGACAATGCATAGGTCCTGGTACAAGCAGCAGCTTGTAATTGATTATTTTTCCGCGCCCCATCTACCAGCCCCAGGAATTGACAATGCATATAGGTCCTGGTCAAAGCAATTGTATTGGTCAGGACTAATCAGCATCAAGCTGCCATTCCAACAAACTTCTTATCAATTGTGTGGATTTAAAAGAGCAACAGGAGGAAGAAAGTCATTCATAGCAACTATAAAATTGATTTATCACTTTAGAAAAAAGAAGTACACGCATTGATTTATGATGGATCGAATATTACAGCAATTCTTCTTTATTGTTGCCATGTGTTAACAATGAACTCAAACATCAAATTGCTCTAGCTGGACATCCTTGGACTTCAAAGGAACATACTCTCCCAGATAAACCTCGAGGTGATCTGACAAGGCCGACTTGTCGATATTTTCATGGTGATAAGATTTGCAGACAAAGTAGATCACTGTTTGGATAACAAGTCCAAACAAATAAAACACGAGAAGCATCAGCAAAGAGAGAATCCCAAATGATGCCCTGTTCAAGATGCCTAGTGACGATCCGTGCACAACCTTGTTCTCAAATAGGATGTGTAATGCCACAGAAGAAAGATTTAGCTTGAAAAATATAATTACTGCGACCCACATCTTCCCCTTAATTAATTCCCTGCTCTTCATCATGGCTTTAAATCCAGAAGCCTCTTCCAACACGGACACAACACTTGCCAATTGCCAAATTATGCTCATGTACACAAGCCCCATGAAGTATACCATCAATAAAAATAAGAGAAGAGGAACAACTTTGCTTGGGCCAACTAAAAACACACATGTAATAGCGAAAATTATAGAAACAAAGTTGTATGCAAAAACAGCAAGAAAGATAGACAAAAACGTGACCATGAGCCTCTTCCAAACCTTAGGGACAACACTCATCACCTTCTTGAATGTCACTTCTCGTGCGGTGTAAATGCAAGCTATGGTGTAAACAACAGCTGCAGTTGATAGAAGAGAGAATATAAGTACGAAGGTGAAGTATGCAGCTTTGAAGAGCCAAAAATAGACCCACTCAGAAGAAATCATGTCAGATATTTTCTCGTATTTTCGGGTGCCGACTTGTGTCTCATCTAACTCTTCTTCGTTGTAGATTATCTTTGTAAAGAGGACATTGGATACCTCGATGTGAGCTAAGAAGATGAAAGATAGAGGAAGAATCAAGGCAAGAGTTATCTGACTGAAGATCTTTCTCCACGACAAGATGATCCTATAAGCTTCTCTGTATATGCCAAAGACCCCAAGAAACTGCATCTCTTCTTGTTCTCTATCCATGGCTACTTTCCAATTAAATGAAAGGGTTAATTAGGATTGGTAAGGAGAAAAATGGAGATCGGTGAAGGAGAAGTGGAGGAGGTTTGTATGTGGTAGAGAAAAATATAGCAAAGAATCAAGGGTGGACTTCTCGGTATGAAACTGCCCTTGGGATTCTAATGAATTACCAGCAACAAAAAAGTCCCCTTGGCTTGCGCCGTTACACCAAGTAATACATATTTATATATAGCCGATTGAGATTGCCCATTTTCACAAAGAAATGCCACATCGATTTCTTGATGGCTTCATATGACGTCAGGATCTTTGTTCTTAGTTTGATTTGAAAGCTTTTCAAAGGACAAGAAAGGACATAAACGGAAATAATAAAGCAAAATGTGAAGGGCTTTCGAGGAAATATACAGGCTCTCTTTTGGCTTTTGAAGGACGGCGAAGAATCGGGTCGTTCACGTCGAGGCTAATATTCAATACATTTTTCAAAGGCAGCCTCGTCGAAATCGAGCCAAGTCAACACGGTTTATCTCTTGCTAGGAATTTTCCAAATCTTGAAGTATTAAAAGGTATTGCTACTGACCGAGCATTAAATTGAAATCTGCTTGCCGTGCGAAATACAAAATTCTCTCTACCCCTGGATTTGTATGTAGAAAATGAAGGGTACTGAGCTTCCTCTGAATTTCGGGATGGTAATTCTTCATATGAAATCAAATCATATTTATTACCTCAAAGATTAAAGATTAGAGTATTAAGTTACAAAATGTTAAGGATCCCTTAGTGTCAATCTAGCATTGAACTTTTGGAATGGCTTCTTTCATGTTATATTTACTTGTAGTTCCGACAGTGATTAGAGATTAACTAGATTTCATGTCCACGTGATACCATGAGCTTATGATATGCTTGTGTATTATTGTGGGTTTATGAAAAAATTAAAAAAAGTTATATGAAGAAAAGCTATTGCAATTCATAATATTTTCAAAGAAAAAACTACAAAGCTAAATTCTTAATCAGTTTAATATTAAAAAAATAAAATCAACAAAGAAAATTTTGAAAACAATCATAAAAAACGAAAGGACAAAAAAAATCATGCAGAGAAACACTGTAGCAATCTATAGTATTTCATGAGGAAATATACCGTTGTAATTCTCAATCAGCTTAATATTAAAAATAATAAAATTGATAAAGACAATTTTGAAAAAAAAATCATTAAAAAAATCATGTGGGAAAACACTATAGCAATCCATAGTGTTTTAAAGAAAAAAAACTAAGAAGCTAAATTCTCAACCAGCTCAATATGAAAAAAAATAAAATTAACAAAGACAATTCTGGAAAAAAAATCATAAAAAAAGAGAAAAAAAATCATGTGGAGAAACACTGTAGCAATTCACAGTATTTTAAAGAAAAAAACTACAAAACTAAATTCTTAACCAACTCCATATTAAAAAAATAAAATCAACAAAAATAATTCTAAAAAAAACACAAAAAAATGAAAAAAAAAGAAGAGAATTTTGAAAAAAAAACAAAAACAAAATAAAAAAATAAAATCAACAAAAATAATTCTGAAAAAAACACAAAAAAATGAAAAAAAAAGAAGAGAATTTTGAAAAAAAAACAAAAATAAAATAAAAAAATAAAAAAAAAACATGTGGGGAAAGTTAAAGCTAAATTCTCAACCAGCTTAATATTAAAAAAAAATCGACAAAGATAATTTTTTAAAACAATATGTGGGGAAACACTGTAGCAAAACAAAAAACATGTGGGGAAACATGTAACAATTCACAGTGTTTTAAAGAAAAAATCTACGAAGCAAAATTCTCAACCAACTCAATATATATAAAAAAAATCCTCAAAGACCATTTTAGAAAAAAAAAAAAGAAAACAATTCATAATAAAACCATGTAGGGAAACATTGTAGTAATTCATAATGTTTTAAAGAAAAAAATGCAGTACTAAATTCTCAACCAGATCAATATTAAAAAAAATCGACAAAGATAATTTAAAAAAACACAAAAAAAAACAAAAAACTAAAAACAAAAGAAAAAGACAATCTTGAGAAAAAAAATGTAAAACCTAAAACAATATGGGGGAAAAAACAAAAAAAATATGGGGAAAAACATAAAAAAGGAAAATAAATAAAAAAAGACAAAACACAAAAAAAAAACAAAAAAGCCAAAACAGAAAAAAAAACATGTGGGAAAAACTACAATACTTTCCTCACGTGTTTTAGAGTATTTGTTAATAGTCCAATCACTTGTGGTGGATCCGAGCTCAACAATCTTAGTCCCATATTTACAACCCCCTCATAATGACGTCATTGATCACTTATCATTCATAAGATGTTTATACCCAAACCTAACTGATTTGTCTATTCTTTGATAAACTCATATTAATTTCATGACAATCTAGTCATTTATATCTTAGTATTTCTATTGTTTTAAATTTCTATTTTATATAATTTGTGCAATCTCATAATTAAGGGCTTGATTTTGACTATAATTATTATAATTTATTTAACGATATAAATTATTTGTGGATTTTATTTCTGTAAAATAAAAATACATATTCATTCTTAACAGTTCCTTATGTAAATTATTAACATATTAATTGGTAATTTCCTCTGTTTTAGCTGGCAATATATAGAATAAAAGTTGTGAATTGACATGCTTAACTCTTGAAGTAATTAATGCTAAATGACCTACCAAAATATAAAGGGACTCGTTTCTTGTAAATGACAAAGTAAGTGAGTCAATTTGTCCAAAAAATAGAGGAATCAATGTGAAAAAAATAAAGGTGTTTTGACTTTTCTATTGTTTATTTTATTTTTATTTTAATTGTGTTATATTGTTAATTATTACTTGATTGGAATTGTTAATATATAATTAATTAAAATATTTTACTTACGATTTTATGATTTTACTATTCAAGTTTACAATCCGAGTTTATATTGTATATTCCATGTCGTGTCAAAAAAATATTTTTGACAACCTTGTTCTTGCCCATCAACTCTGTGTGTTAGTGCTTGGAGCTTAATGCTAACATAACCCTCTTATCATCACAAAAGTCCACAAAATAATGTTAAAGCATGCTTATGCAAAGAACTTGGATTACTTTAACATATCTTTTTACAATTAACATTGTAACCACTCATCATTAAGAATTATTATCCTTAAATAGACTACACAATATATTCTCACTTTTATAGTTTATTTTATGCAAGTCAATATGATTTAAAAGTATATTAATGCCCATGAATTACCAAGTAAAGAATTAGGCTCATTAACTCACTCGTTAACAAATAAAAAAAATTAACCTCTTCCATATCTTTTGCATTTATCATTTTTAATTATTATCTATTTAATATATAATATACAATCTTTAAGACTATATTCGTCGTACATCTTTGCTAACTTCACCATCAAAGAGTCTCTTCAATATTCTCACATTTGTCATATACTACATACAATCTAATGTGATTCCAAGGTATATATATGTTCATGAATTTTAAGTAAAGGATTAAGCTCATTAACTCATCCATAAACATATAATTGTCATGCCCCCAATCGAAAAGTGACCAACATATGGTTTAAAGTGTGTGTGTGTGTAAACTCTTTTGACCATCTTAAGGCTCAAACCTATCAAACTAGGAAATTTCTCAAACAAGAAAGACTTATATAACTAACATAACTTTAATCTCACCAATCATATGTTATGCTCTTATAAAATATCCATTTTTTATGTAAACATTTCAAAACATACCCAAATCCACAACATATAAAAAATTTATATCGTTTATTTATACAACTCAAAACATGAAAAGACAAAACAGAGTTTTTGAGAAATACAAGGGCAAACTAACAACATATCAACATATAACTTTAGCATACAATTAACTTTCCCTTGCTTTTAAATCTATATGCATTAAAGAAAAATAATTATGGAAAAGAATATGCTTTTACAAACTACTGAATAATCAATATAAATACACCCAAGAATGATATTATCAAATACATATATGATGTTTTAGTTATATATTCTCAAACTAATGCAAAATCCATCAAATCATTCTTAAAAGTAAAGTGAAAAGAGAGAGAAGAAAGAGTAGACCTTATATAGGTGTGCCCATCATTAATGAATGTTTAAACTCTTTACCCACATATATTATGATATGGACATGTGGTATAACCTATTTTTTAAGTTTCAAATTTCAAAAGGTGTAAACTTTTTTCTTTCATATAACATGCCCCCATGTTGTTCATTTTAATCCTCTAAGCATGCAATCATATTAATACACAAGAATATAAAATGATTTGATCCTTGATCAGACAACTCGAATGAGAAAACCCTATATACATCCCAACCCCAAATACTTGGGGGCTACTAATGGGCATGATATTAATAGCTCAGTCCTAACACACCAAACATATATAGTGGGTTTGGGGTTAGCAGTCATAAGCATATCTCTTCAAAATAATGTTTAGGTTTAGGTTTAGTATTAGGCTTATAGGTCCCACCACCCCGTGCATGTTCCTCAAGCAAGGGCCTAACTAACTCGATTCTTTAAAATGACCCAATTAGCAAATCATCCTAAGAGTTGGGTTTAAGATGACCATGCTCGAAACCACTTTCCTATATGCCACGTAGTTAAGCTTGAGATGCCCATGTTTAAACCTAATTGTTGGGTCTAATTTGTCCCACCAACCATTTATCTTGTTGGTGTTTAGCATTTAATGCTAACATGACTCCTTTACCATCATGAAGCCCATAAAAAAGCATTAAGTCATTCTTATGCCTAGAACATAGCCCCCTAATTATATCATTTCATAATCAATAATGTAACAATTTATCATTAAAGGCTATTATTTCAAATAATTAACCTTAAAATAGACTACACAACCTATTCTCGCATTCATCTTCTACTCTATGCAAGTTGATGTGATTCAATAGGTATATAAATGCCCATTATTCACATGGTAAATGATTAAGCTTATTTGCTCACTCACAAATAAGAATATTCTCTTCTTTCATACCTCTTGCATCAATCATCGTCATTTATTATCTCTATAATATATATCACATAACTTTTAAGGCTATATTCCTCCTATATCCTTCCTAATTTAAGCATCAAAGGGTTCCCTATACAATACAGGGAGCTCTTTAATTTTTTTTAATTATACAGCGAGTGTACCCACACAATATTGCAGGTAATATTTTAAGTTAATTTTTAATGTAAAATAAGAGGACGTTAAACATTATGAATGTATTTTCTAGTATCATAAAAAGTTTTAAATTAAGGAATTGAAAGATGATGTTTGTGTTGAATTGAATAAATTGATAAAGTAAAAAATAGAATAAAAAATTAATTAACACTAATTAAATATGGAAGCAAGAAAACCATATTTGTTTTTGTAAGAAGCAAATTATTGATGCTCATGCAAATGTTTTAACTGGAGTATCTTTTTCATATAATATATTTTCTTTTATTTATATTTGAGGTTAATTCTACTTGCTAAAGTTATATAAGTCAAAAGAACGAGGACCTAATTTGATTCAATAAATAAATAACTAGACTACATTTTCTTTTTGTTTTTTGCAATGCTTAGCGAATTTGTTTTTGTACAAGTTCATACACTACCAACCAATATCTTTATTTTCAACCTTAAAAGCCTAAATCAACTCTGAAAGGGCTCTAAAATAATTGAATTTTACTTCAATCCTTGTCAAGTTCCTTGTTATGCTTTTATATAATCCATAATTCATTCAAGTTGGCAAAATTATTATTTTAACAATTTTAAATGTTTAAAGGTAAAACATTCACACACACCTTTGATTTAATAATTATACATAGTACACCTAATAAGGTTTTCTTAGTGAAACAAATAAAGTTTTAAAATTTTTGTATTGTTATAATGTTATATAATTCTCTATTGTTACCAAGTTATATAATGAGAAAGATTGGTATGTTTTGTATAATTTTAGATCTTTTAAGCAATGTATTAAAAAAAATAGAAAAAGTCTAGTTAAGTGCGTGCGATTTATTGTTGGCTAAATCAAATTTTTCGTTTAAACAAAAAACAATTATAGGCATTGTTAACACGATTTTTCCATCATGAAATGTTTTAATTGTGAACCAAAAACTTGATGTGTGCATCTAATAAAATAAATCAAGATTTATATGGTGTGATAAATGTAAATAAGTCTATTAATGCCAATTAAATATTGAGTTCATAAGTTGAGACAAAGATATATATAAAAACAATTGATCACGTATAGGAAGCTCTTTAATTTTTTTTAATTGAACAATGAGTTTACCAACGTAATATTGCAGGTAATATTTCAAGTTAATTTTTAATGTAAAAGAAAAGGATGTTAAATATTATGAATGCATTTTCTAGTGCCATAAAAATTTTTAAATTAAGGAATTGAAAGATGATGTTTGTGTTTAATAAAATATATTGATAAATATATAAATAAAAAAATTAAATAAAAAAATTAACATTAATTAAATACTGAAGTAAGAAAACCATATTTTGTTTTTGTAAGAAGCAAATTATTGATGCCCATGCAAATGTTTTTACCTTGATTATCTTTTTCATATCATATATTTTCTTTTATTTATCTTTGAGGTTCATTCTGCTTGCTAAAGTTTTATAAGTCAAAAGAACGAGGACCTAATTAGATTCAATAAACAAATAATCAGACTTCAATACTTGATGGCTACTGATGGGCATAAGATTAATAGCTAAGTCCTTAGATACCAAACATAAATGGCGGGTTTGGGGTTAGCAGTCATAAGCATTTCTCCTCCAAGTCATGTTTAGGTTTGGGTTAGGAATTGGGCTCATTGGTCCAACCGCCCATAAGCGTGTGCCCCAAGCAAGGGCCTAACTAGCTCGATTCTCTAGAATGGCCTAATTAGCCAATCATCCTAAGAGTTGGGTTTAGGATGACCATGCTCGAAACCACTTTCCTATAGGCCATGTAGTTAGGCTCAAGAAGCCCATCCTTAAACCTAATTAATGGGTCTACTTTGTCCCACCAACCATTTATTTGGTTAGTGCTTAGCACTTAATGCTAACATGACTCCTTTTTCATAATGAAACCTATAAAAAAGCATTAAGTCATTCTTATGCCTAGAACTTAGCCCCCTAACTATATCATTTCATAATCAACAATGTACCCATTTATCGTTAAAGGCTATTATCTCAAATAAAGTTAAAAAAAATAACAAATATCGATTTCAAAGAAATTCAATGTTGAGGGATGAAACAAAAAAACTAATTATAAAAAAAAGGACCTAAAAAAGAATGAATCCAACCCAATTTCATCTTCAAAACTCATGATATGAACCATGAAGTCGGATTATAGCATAAATGACAAAACCAAAAAATAATAATGTCAAATTCCCAACTAACCAAAATAATTAGGGGTAAAATTGAAAAAAACAATCAATAAAAAAGATAAATATATATATATATATATATATATATATATATATATATATATATTTGAAAAGAATAAGAACCAAATCTGACACAAAAATAAAATAAAATAAAATCATGAGAGATGGAATTGAAAAATAATTCCAATCAAGAAAAGGATAAGAAAAAAATACAAATAACAATAAAAAGAATGAGGAAACTTGATGTAAAAGCTAAAAGTTAAGAGATAAAATTGAAAATCACAATCAACAAAGAATTTAGGTTAAATGCATTGAAATCAAAAGAATGATGACCTAATTTGATTAAATAAACAAATAACCAGACTTTTTTTTTTTACAGTGCCCAACGAGTTTGTCAAGGAGGGGAAAAAGAAAAGAAAGGGGAAGAAAAAGCATGTTGCTGACGCTTAAACGCTGCTCGTCTGTTGGCACACGCCTGACCATTGTGACGGGTGAAGTGAGGTGCATTGAACGTTGCCTCGGAACCTGTGTTTGGAGTTTTCACAACACCACACACGCTACCTAAAGTTTTATTTTAATTATATTTTATATATGTATAGAAAGATCCAATTACTCTTGATTCCATATGATAATTACAAAAAAAATAAACTCAAATGATGAAAGTGCCATTGAATCTAAAGCCAAAAGTGTTTTATTTCAAAGGGCATTTAAGTAATTACATTGTGTAAAAAAAATTGAAAAGTCCAAAAAGCCTTTAACCTATATTAAATATATATATATTTTTTGCTTTTAAAGGTAATTTAGTAAATACAATATGCAACAAAAATGTAAAAATATCGACTGACCCCATTCAATTCTGTAATGACAAATGGGTCTATGGAAAAGAACTTCCTATCCTTAAGACCAAGCTAAATGAGTTTGCTCTCTAAGAGAAAAAAATAGTAATATCACTGTGGAAATCCATAATAAAATGTGAGTATGTGCACAATGAATCCCTGAGCTCTTTCAGCTTTTGGTATAAAAAATAATTTAGGCTTAATATATCAACTGAATCAATTGACTAAAATGAAAGACTTAATTGCAAAAACAAAAACAAAACTGAACTATAAAACAAATTAAGTTTGTTGTTATAGAGTGTAAGGGTTAGGTCGGGTTGAGTGAGTTTAAAAAATCACTACATGCCACCTGATTTGTGATATACATTTCTTAGATTTTTTGACCTATTATTATTTGTAATATCCACATTATCTGAGATAATAGAAATATTACAAATGGGCTAGTTTTTTTTAAACGCTCCTAGTTGGCATGTTTTGGTAAAACCCAAAACCCTCTAAAACTATATTTGACGTTGGAAAGAAAAAAAGTTTTTTATTTCTTGTTGCTTATTTAGTGGGAAGGTGAAGATTTAATATTGGGCCCAAAGGATAACCAAGTTTTTAAGGGAGAGGATCTAAGAAAAATGAGCTTTAGGATTAAACTTACACACATAAGTAGTTTGTGGTTGTCTATGCTCAGGTGTCTAATTGAGCTTGAGTTTATTATAAAATAATATTTTGAGTTATAAAAGATTGTTTTTTCTCAAATAAAATTTGGGCTTGGGTTTGATTCATGAAGAATTATTTCTTCCAACTATTGGTTTGTCCAGCCTATAAATGTTAGAATCTGATCAGTTTTTGCAAAACTCTTTCAACAATACCTTAATGGATTTTCAGCTCAAAAGTTACCTGACTTAAATAAAAAAAATATTAATTTAGATTTAATTCTATTTTTATGGTGGATAATCAAAGCTATTAGTGAGGGAGTTCCATTAACTTTTGATTCTTAAAATACTTTATAAAAAGAGGTTGAAGAAGAGTTTTTAAGGTTGGTTTTTCAGCACTATTTTATACATAATTTTTGTAGAAATTCATCACTCTTCTTTACCTATTTTTACAGCTTAACTCTTCTGGTTTTTAAGCTTCGTTTCATCTCTAAATTTCCTTCTTATATAGAGCTTGAGTTTAGTACTTGTAGAGGGATAATTAATTACTATTTTCTTGATTTGTTTCACCTTGTTTAGAAGTGGGCATATAAATAAAATGATGTTGTTGGAATCTTAAAAGACTTATTAAAATATTTTTGCACCAAACAAAAAGAAATAAAATTTTAAAAATAAATAATTCATCATTGAAAACAGTAAAACTCGGTCAATTTTAATTAATCTTATGTATTAATATATAGGATTGTGAACAGGAGTAAATAATTAGTTGAAGAGTCTCTTAGGTTGTGTTTGTCAGTACGAAGGGAAGAGGATGTTTCCTTTGTTTGATAAGATGGACGACAGGGAGCGGAGCCAAGGAAGCATTGTAAGGAACCCTCGTATCCTGCCTTCCTCACTTGTCTCAATTTTGGATCGACTGAAACCCCTTATTAGCCAACCCAACAACTAGATTGATGGATTTACATCTGTTGTTTCATTTATCCTATCCAACCTTTTTGACAAACAAACCCATTTTGATACTTGAAATTAAAAGGAGTGAAAAAGAAGAAGAAGAAGCTATTAATTGCTTCATTTTCAATGCAGCAGACATCCAGAATGGAGCTCATATGAACCCATTACATCTCAAAATGGAAAGGAAATATAGAACTAGAATATTCAAATTATTATTTACAGGATATATACGTACTAAGCTTTTCTAGGATTAGGTTCACAGGATATTGAAACAGGAAGCAGTGCGATAAAATTCTAAGACATGATAAAATTAGATGATAATAAACGGGTAAATGTAATCTTGCTTTGGATAATTTAGTTAATCACTTGTATCTTCTTCTTCTTCTTCTTCTTTAACATTTTTAATACATGCTGATTATCCATAATCAGAAATAATTATATTACCAAGCTAATAAATACCCAAAAACTCTAAACATATTAAATCAATTTGTTTTCAAGGCATGAATCACTGACTTAATGATCGGTATATATGAGGGGAGCCACCGCAAACACCATCTTAGCAGTGGTAGCCATTTTTGATGGCCTGCAAAACCAATTATCTGATAAATATATATAAAAAAATCCTAAACAATTGCAACTAATTAAAAGAGCAGGGAGAGTGGTAGCTCACGTATGTTAGGAGGCGAAAGTCGGGTTTGCCGAGGAGATCAGCGGAGAGAGCATAACCCAAAATAAAACCAGCACTGAATATCAAGTTTTCTCGACAAACAGCGACTGAGAGAGCATCATGGCATCTTGGCATAAACACTATCTCGTCATCTTCAATCAAACAGTGTATCCGCGTTGACGTCATCATCTTCGTCGGCATTCTCACCCTGAGTGCTTTACGTTTGCCTTTTGACCCGAGTTTGACCCTGGTGTTGAATGGTTCGGGTCCAGACAGTGTAACGGAGTAGCATTTATAGAATCCAATAGATATTTT
>Ga0325411_1005236_pt1 | contig 14428 bp, 15 predicted proteins | sample PopdelMetagenome_13_FD_206181 | JGI IMG/M metagenome (GOLD analysis project Ga0325411, IMG submission 206181) | Populus deltoides microbial communities from Bellville, Georgia, United States - Xylem-PdIQD-R4 | ecosystem: Host-associated > Plants > Phyllosphere > Stem > Wood/Secondary xylem... | reverse complement strand
AGGGTATGATGCCCTAACACAAAACTTTAATCCCATACATTTCCGCCTTATAATCTTAAGAATTTAAAGTCGGTGTCTGTGTTTGTGTATTCAGCTTGTTGCTGGTCTTTCAGCTGTGGAGGGTGGCCAAGATGCTGTAATCCGAGCTTTGCTATTCGAGCATGCTATGACCAGCGTGGATCCATATGTTATGACGGTAGCAGAGTTCACAAATCGCATTTCAGTCCTGAGAAACAAGCCAGGACAGGCAGGTATAAAAGATGAAGGCCTTGTAGTTCCTAAAAGGTTGGGTGCTGGGGGGAGAATTGGAGGCAAAGTTCTTTCTGGAGATGAGTTCTCTCTTGGATATGCAAGGACACCAGAGGAGATACTGAGAGTTGTGTATGGTAGTGGTAATGAAAGTATTCCTGGAGGATTCTACCAAAAGGGAGAGCTGATGGTCGCATTGCTAAATCTCATCTGCAATCAGCTGCCTAACGCCTTGCTAGCAATTAGAGAAACAGCTCGGCTGGACTGCATGATGCTGCCACATCAATAAAATTAGCTCTACACATAGTATATGCACAGTACTTCCAAAAAAAATATTGAATAACCCACGAAGATGACATGATACACCCCACGGACTCGTTCTCAAGAAAGTTGTGTATTATTGATAAAATATTTTTTTATTTAAAAATATATTAAAATAATTTTTTTATTTTTAATATTTTTTTAATATTAACTTATTAAAATAATTCAAAAATATATAAAAAATATTAATTTTAAATAAAAAAATTTAAAAATCATGAAATATAGATTGTACCGCAACCCCAATCAACCCTTAAAAGACATGGGACAATTAAACTCTTTATATTAATAATTTAAGCAGATTAATATATTTTTTAAACATTTCATATCCTTCGTTTCGGATTTACTTGGTTGACAGTGTTTTTTTTAAAAAAAAAAAACACTAAAAAACCTAAAAGCCTAAACATGTGAGCCTGTTTCAGGTCATGCGCCTACACTATTTTATAACAAGCCCTTAACATTTTTTATTGGTCAGTTTTTTTTTCATTTGATTTTTTTTAATTTTATTATTTAATGTTAGATTTTTTTATAAATTGTTATTTGTATTTTTATCATGTAATAAAAAAAAATAAAAAATACAAGGGCACCTGAGGAGATAATGAGAGATGTGTATGGTTGTGGTAATGAAAGTATTCCAGGAGGCTTCTACCCAAAGGGAGCTGATGGTCGAATTGCTAAATCCCATCTACAACATTGCTAAAGCTTGCTAGCAGAAATAATAGCGAGTAATTTTGTATTTTCAGCTCTACTTCAATGTCCAACTTTCAATTTCTTGCTATTACCATAATAAAATTAACTTTAATTGAAAATAGATTTGTATTTTTGATTTCCTTTCTGTGTATGTGGGTGTCTTTGCAATACCACAATAAAATATTTAAAAACATGAAAGGAAAAAAAAACGGAAAGGAGGAAACGAATCCATTTCTGTTTTGCGCAAAAACAAACAACATTATGGCCTCTTCAGGAACAAAAAGAAGATGTATGAGCAATTATGATAATGTTGTCAACTACAATTTTTTTTCTGCACCGCCTAATGAACAACTCCTGAAAGTGATCAGATACCGAGAGCAAAACACTAAACAAAATTACTGGCAATGACCTATTAGTTCAAAGATATGGTTCCATAATGATCAACTACTCAATTCAGAAATCCACTCTACCAACCAGCATGCAAGAGATCTCAAGTTATAGTATACCAGCAGCCCTCAATTATTGGCCTTGATGCTGCCACCGCATCCACAATGTGGTGTGGACTAAAGTTTGATGTCTGCTTTGGCATAAATGATTTCTTAGGTGGTGTTGTAACATGTTGCAGCAAGCATCAGGTTAGTAACCATGCCATTGCAGAACAAGTACCAAAGAGTTCTCGATGGGTTATTTGATAAGTACCTGATGACAGAAAAAAGCAAGCAGATGTCCTTTTTGCCTTCTCCACAGTTGCTACTAAATTCAAGTAAATATACAATGCAAGATACAAGCCCAGCTTTCATGGAAATGCCCATCCTATACGTTAATTTAGGAGTATCCCAGTTAAGTTACTTCAACCATAAGGTTGAAGGACAAGCAAGAGCTCAGATACTCTGCCACGGCCATGGGTGTCTGAGCCCAGCATCTTACATTCTCTTGTTCAGCTTGTTGTGCTCATACCACACATATCACCTAGGAATTCACAAAATTTATCAGCATCATCAACATGTAACTTTCCCATTAGCCAGAATATTATCCACAATGTGAATCGGTCCCAAATGACCCAGTTTGCTGAACAAGCCACGGACTAAAGCATTCCATGTGGCACGATTGGGGCATATGCCTTCATTTATCATCTTATCAAGATGGACGATGGCTTCATCTACCCCAATCCAATTACAGACCCCCCACAAAAGACTAGTGTATGTAAATACATCTGGATACCCTTCTCCCTTGTTACTTAATCTATCTACAAGCTGGATGGCAGTCTTTACCTCGCCTTGCTTACAGTATGCATAAATTACTGCGTTAAATGTGATGGAATCAGGCTTGGTACCCCCCACAAGCAGTTTCCCAGCAATCTGCAAGGCACCCTTAAACATTCCAGCATGACAAAATCCAGACAAAATGGTATTGTAAGTCACTAAATTTGACTTAATCTCCATTTCTTCTATCTCTCTAACTATCTGAAGAGCTTCTCTTGTTCTTTTTGCATTGAAAAGACCATCCAAAAGTTCGTTATATGTTGTGACATTAGGTGCACACCCATATTGACCCATTTGATTGAGCACTTTCATTGCCCACTCTATTTTTCCACTGCAACATAAACCTTTGATAAAAGTATTGAATGTAATTGTATTTGGGGGACAATTTCCATTCGCCATATTCTCTATAAGATGATGAGCGTGGTTGAACATAGAATTCCTGCAGAGCACATCCACCATACAAGTATACACCACAACATTAGGAAGGCAACCATTAGTTATCATCTTGTTCCATATCTCAGATGCACCAACCAAGTCACCAGCTTTCGCAAAGCCATCAATGAGAGTACTATATGTGGTCTCATTTGGGAAGAGCCCGTTTCTCACCATTGTTTGAGAAACAGATACAGCTTCTACCATTTTTCCATAGCTGCAGAGACCATGTATCAGAGTGTTATATGCAACGGTGTTGGGTTCTGATCCTTCTTGGATCATTCGATTCCATAAATCCAGTGCTTCACACAATCTCCCCCCCATGAAATATCCTTTCATCAAGGAAGTAAAAGTGTGAACATTAGGACTACAACCTCTCAAAAACATCTTTGCCAGCACAGCAAGAGCCAATTCAACATTCCCCATCTCTGAAAGTGTATTAATAACCGTAGAGTAAGTAATAACGTTAGGATCAATTTCCTCAACAGCCATTTCATTAAATAACTCAAACACTTCTTCCATCTTATGTTCTCTACAAAACCCATTGATCAAAGCATTATAAACAGGCACAAATGATTTAATCCTCATCGAGAGCTCCCTAGCCTCCTCCACTTTACCAAGCCTACACATAGAAGATACCACAGTCGTATAGCTAACTGCATCAGGAATACACCCTTTATACGACATTTCTGCAAGTAATTTCCTGGCTGCATCCACCCTATTATTCTTACACAATGCCTTCAAAAGCATATTATAAGTATAAACATTCAGTTCAATCCCATCTCTCTTCATATTATTATATATCCCATTAATCATTTGAAACTTATTTTCACTAAGCAACGCATCTAAAACATGATTATAAATCTTCACACTCGGTTTGCAACCAAATTCACCAATCCTATAAAAAGTTTTCAGCGCTTGTTCAGCTAACCCAGCTCGACGATACGCATTAATGACAATAACAAACAAATCTTCATTACAACTAATTCCCTCTAACTTCATTAGCTGCAAAAGGTATTGAATACCATCTATATCGCGCTCGTAACCAAGTCTTTTGATCATGGTTGTGTATGTTAATGGGGTGTGTTTGAAGGAATTTGAATTGGCTATTGACTTGAAGAAATGTAAAGCTAATAGAATATTGGGTTCTTTCTTTAACTTGTTTAAAACATCAGATTCTTTCAGAAGGTTTTGATCTTTTTGTTCATTTTGAAGTGGGTTTATTGTGTTTAGTACGAAAGGGACTAAAGGTTTTTGCTTTTTTAACAACAAAGAACATCCTTCTTTCAAATACATAGTAGAAACTTAACTCAAAAGGAAGTTAACAAATCAAGAAGAAAGGACAGATTATTGATTCAAAACAATAAAAGCTTAAAAACCCATTGAATATTTGGAGGAAAAAAGCATACCTCAATGCGACAAGGGAGGATTGTTCAGACTTGAGCCGAAGGAGCAAGCTAGGTGCATTTGCTGTTTATGTGATTCTTGCTGTTGTTAAAGCGGTGTCGTTTAGAGTAACAAAAAAACTAAAAGGGGACTGGAAGTTAAACCTTATTAGTATTGGGAAATATTTGAAAATATAGAAGATTCGAAGGATGAGATTGAATATTAACAAAGTGATATAAACTGGGCTTTGTAGAATTTAATGAAACAACAGATCGAATACAAGAAGAAAGTTTGCTGAAGTAACATTGCATAGAAAGGTTCGAATTCTCTTTTCTCTCTCTCTCACCCCGTCCCTCTCGCCCTCTTCTCATGATTGGAATTTTGTTTTAGATAGATTTTAATTCACAGATCTGTCGATTATGATAAACTCTTTATTTATGCTTGCTTAGATTTAAATTTGTCAGCGAATTCTTCGGTTTCGATTTCTAACAAGGTTTAATGTTGTTACTTTGTTTTTATAGGCAACCCAGTTCGTTTTTATTTTTCTTTGTTATCTCCAATTTTTATTTTTTTTAATTAAACTCTGAAGGATCTCTTGATTAGTTAAGGACCCTTTTCTTTGTTGATGAAGAGTTGACATTGTGTAATTAATTTTAATACAAAACTCAAACTAAGTTCCTCTCTTTTGGGTTACTCTTCTGTTTGTAGATTTATCAGATTATCTAAAGGTAGAAGCGATGGCTGGACATAATGAGTCTGAGAAGAAATCAAGTGATGCCGTGAATGATTTGCAAACATTCAGAGCTGAAAATTTGCAAAGCAACATGAAAGTTATATATTACAGGTTTGTTTCAATAACCTAAAAGAGTCATGGAGCCATTATAGTGAATTTTATGCTAAAGCTTTGTGTTTGAATATGCGAATGTTAGTGCCTCTAAAAGTTTTAACTCAAGTTAGGTTTGTAATTATTCGTAGGAATTTTGGCTGTGTGATTTTCAGTTGATGGATTGTGTGTGACTTATAGCAAAACCAGCGTGTCCAATTTGAAAGAACTAAGTAGAAAGTTGAGTTGATGACTTGATGTTTCCTAAAGAAAAATGCTTGATGTTACCAAATTCACCGAGTACAGGACATAATTGAATAACAATATATGACAGAGAATGTGTTTCAGAATTGATATGGGCAAGGTTGAACTTGTTATTTGGTTTCCAAACACCCTGGTAAGATTTAGAAGATTGAGAAGTAGTTGAAAGTTGAAACCTTTATGTGAAGAATTATTGAGCAGTATGCAATTTTGTTACAAGGTATAAACTGTAGTTTGGGGTCTATTGCGTGTTTATAACAGCACCTGAGCTTTATTTTTTCCTATGCAGCCGAACATTTCTGTCTATCATTGGTGGGGTAATTGCTGGAATCTTGGGGCTCACTGGCTTGACTGGATTTGTCTTTTATTTTCTTATGATGACAATCACTTCAGTTGCACTCATAGCTAAGGCAAAGTTTTCCATTCATGCATACTTTGACTCCTGGAACAGGGTTTTACTTGATGGCTTTTTGGGTGGGCTTTTGGTATGTTTCTCTGATATTTATCAATACATATTCTTTCTTGTCCTTTCTGATTTCTCTGTACCCAAGATTCCACTCTTTCATAGCATTCCTTTTCTGTACACTTTGAGAAGTAAATTTATTCTGCTTTTCTTTGTTTGCCCTCATTCATATATGAGATGAGTGGTAGACTGACAGTGTTTTTATGTTTTATGCAGTCGTTCGTGCTGTTCTGGACGTATCCTTTGGCATTAATTAAGATATTTCAGAGCTCACATACTTTAAAAACTATAATTGCAATAATCAATTGTGTTAGTCATTTTATATTCGATCAAGGATTACATGATTTTCCTCAACATAAGCATTATCAGGGGCCTTTCATTTCCCTTCTACTAATTGATTAAGGACCTGTTTTGCCTTGTTGTTTTGTGATGTGATGCGCTGTGCTTTGGCTTCCATGCTGTGTTGTTTTTAATTGTTGGGCTATGGTGAAAAACAAAGCATATTTAAAGTGTTTGGACGGTCATATTGTTCTGGTAATAAACTTGTGCTCTCTGAATTATAATTACTTGAAGACATGAACTTATTACAAAACCTTTAGTAGCTAAATTAGCTAATAAAACTTAAGATTTTGATATTAAACAGTTTAATTAATTTAATTTAATTTTTGTACCTTGTGATTTAAAGCTCCATTGAAAACTCATGCACAAATTTTATATCATGAACAGTGCATAACAAGTTAAAGTGTTGAAAATATTGCAATAAACATGAAGGTAAATATGCTCTATTGGTAATTTTGTGAAGTTATTCCCTTCTCTCTAAAATAAATTAATAGCATTCTATCTTAAAAAAGCATGCCGCCGCCGCCGCCACTTTGAAGTGGATTAAAGTTAACCAGTGGAAGATGAAATTCCTTACTGAACGTGTAGTTGGTGCTTAGGGGGTTAAAGGGGCTCTGAACCCTTTGCAGGTTGCCTGTGGTTATGATTTAAGCTTGTTAAAGCATCCTGCATTTTCCATGCGAGTTTGAGCATTAGTATTTTTCTCTCTTTTTTATTAAAAAGCTGGTCAAATTCTACTTCTGTGTGTTGATTTCAGTGGCAGAACTTGGATGCTTCTAGTCACTGATACTGGAAAGCATCTGGCTTCAAAGAATCGTATATAAATAGATTTGCTTTATCTACTCTTTACTATGATGCATTCTTTGACATAAATAGATTTGCTTATGACATTGTGCATATATTCTGATGAGGAGACAAGGTAGCTGTTGTCTTGAATGGAAAGGAAGCTCCATTGCTGCTGCTTGCAACTCTAATTTACAACACCTTTCGAGAATGGCTGTGATGCGATGTCTCTATAACAAACACTTACAAGGATTATTTGTTCAGAGTTGTCTTTGTTTCTATTCTGTTTTGGTTCAAAAAACCCTTAGTTTAGACCATACTTGGGAAACCTTTGCTCATTCAATTTTGTATAACAGCTGCTTTATCGCTGCTGAGAAAGTTAGTTGAGAATTGTTCGTTAGTTTTTGTGGATGGGAAATGGCTTTTTATTGTAGTTCAAATTCTAAAAATTGTAGCCTTGAAAATAACTATAAAGTCATTTGTGGAAGTGGCTATGATATTAGCTTTTAAGTATATTACCAAACACTTTGAAATTCTGTTTTTAAATGAAAAGCCATGGAAGCTTAAAAAAAGCCGAAGGCTGGTGATTCAAACGGGCACTTGGTGTCCTAAGATCAAGGTAGACTTTAGTCTTATGGGATCCATCTGTGAACACTGCAGAGTGAGATAGTGCAATATACGAAAGAATTCTACGGCAAGTCTAAACATCTCAAATGGCAATTTTTCACTTGGCAGATGCTCCATGCTGAGTAGAGCTTTTGTAAAGAGATGAACAAAACTGGGAAGGCGTAGAGCTTAGCTAGTCAGTTGACATTATATTGTTTCAAGCAACCTTAGTGTTTGCGCTTGGCATCAAGACCCATTAACCTTAGGCTGTCTGTCAGGAAAGATTAGGAAGGATCAATGATTTAGGGGAAAGATAAAAGAGTTCATTCACCCAAACTGAAGGCATTAAAAATTATTTAAAAAAATAGAAAAATAAGAGTTAATATACTTAAATTGAAAGAATTGGAAATTATATATAAGAATAGATTTGAGAGATCCTTAACCAAAGGATACACCCGATCCTCACTCAATTCCTCATCTCTTATACATGCTTCCATCAATCCTTCCTGACAGTGTTGATGCGGCGACATGTCCGTTATCCAACTATATTGGTAAGCGTTAAGCTAATAAAAGTTGAGTGCAATATGCTTTTAACACTAATAGATACAAGGTCAAACTCATGCATAGGGGAATTGCTTTGATCAGTGAGTTTTACATTGCCGTTGTAATTACTATACTATTGCTGTAAAAAAAAAGGATGAAAACATGACAAGGAACACCTCTGTTGGAGGTCATCTCTTTCACGATCTTTTCCTTTACAATCGATGCAACACGACCTAAGACCACGGGTATTGATCCTTGCGTCGCATCTTCCATTGACAAATTGAAATGAATCCATTTCACTGTTCATGCTCTTTTATAGAGGCAGAAAAAATCTAGCAGTGGAACAATATTCTTCTCATATGTTCATGGAAACAAGACACACAATCTTGCAGCTTCCTCTCAAACCTGTAAATTTAGAGTATCAGCAAATTGTGCATTCAGATGACAAACAGCACATAAATTATCATTGTTCTATAGTTACGAAAAATATTCAAGTAGTACTCCACCGGAGGCAGGCACAAACACAGCAGTCAATGGATGTACATTGCCATCATTTTATTTTCCAAGTTAAAGTGTAAAACCAGCAAGTTATTTCACCGTAAGGTTGAAGGTAAGCACATGCTCCACTATAATTGATGCCATTTATACCCAGCATTTCACATTATCTTATGCTAAAAGTGTTTTTGGGTGCTGGAAAGCACAACAATCACATTTACTTGTGTCTAAGCAGCTCAATACTCATTTAGAAATTTAAAAGAGTTATTCTTACCAGCATCTGCGGGACTTTTAAGAATACAAAAGACAGCGAATATAAAACACTTGAAACTGCCACTGCTGTAATTATGTTGTTTGTCAGGCGCTTATTGTCTTTGCTGGGCACAAATGCCGTTTTCAATGTATTTGTCAGATCAAAGAGTCTGTAAGAAACCTACAAATAAACAACATAACAGTGCTTGAGTGCTTGAATTGTACCAAATAACTGAGATTTCATACCAGTAGATTGATGCTTACTCCAATATATATGGACGTGGTAAGCATAAAGTTCAACATTGGGTAGTCTGGAATTAGAGAAAGTAACAATTTTGGTTGGCCATCTGGAATGCCTGATCTGCAAGTTCATCAAAAAACCAAAATTAGGAAACCAGTGTGACATGCACAAAAACATAATAATGTATGTAACACAGCATACCTTAACCAGATATGGATTTGAGAAATGTACGTCTCCAGGGTGATTTTCCCTAGCCATCTAGTAAACACAGTAATAAATTCACCAAAAAATCTCACAACAATTGATCCAAACTCACAGAAAAAGGAATTCCTCAGATTTTCTCCTATTGGTGCCCGGCAAATGGCTTAACTTCAATTTAAGGAGGAGAAAATCAGCTAGTGCAGGAATTAACTTATAGGTCACTTACGCAAAAAGGGTCAAACTGTAGCAGCGGAATTGCTGGGTGACATTTCTCAAACAAATGTACACACTGATCAACCAGGAAACAAAAAAAAAAGTAATAAGCAACAATTTCTGAATAGTCAATTTGCAAACACATTTAAAGGGGCAATGCATACGTTATGGGAATCCACGAGGTATACGGATGGTATTTGTTGTAAGAAATCTTGTCCAGCTTGTATATGTACTCGTACCATGTATATCCCACCTAGGAATTTCACAAACTCTGTTAGAGGCATCATCATCAACAGTAACAACAATCAAAAAGGTTATAATACCGCCAGAGATATTGTTGCAACAGCTGTTTTGATTGGTATTCTGCGCTTCGCTTCAGTCTCCTCTAGTTTCTCCATCCATCCTTCCACCTAGAATAACAAAAACAAGTAATGTGGGAACAGACTCAAAGAACTCGTATTTCTATTTCCACCTCAACATTCAAGAACCACAAGCTCATACAAAAATTCCATGAATGATATGGTTTCTTCAGAACTCACTGTTGGATGATAGTAGGCATATATCATTCCAATTATCCAGATATAGCGATCAAGTCCAGAACGAAAATGCCACTCGTGCAAGCGAGGCAAATCTGGTTTTGCTGGATCCGTATAACCTGCAGTACTTTGAGGGATTAGGAGCATGAAAACCCCAATGCTTTAACAAGAGAAATGAACATTTGGCAAGATACCAACCAACAAGGAAAGTAAATGGGCTCCAAATCACTTCAAATACTCCAGGAATTTCCCACATGAGAATAACTACAAAGAAGCAGGCAATAATTTTTGCAGCCATGACTGATCCAATCTCATTGTACTTGTTGAAAATACCAAGGGCCGCATAAACCATAAGAGTGAAAAGAGTGTGCATGGGGCAAATATAGTATAGCATGTAACTATTGTTCAGTACAACGCAGCAGAATAGCACCAGGAAATTAAGCCGCCACATCATCTGCTCAAAAATAGAAAACTTAGAACTGGAAGCAACTAGATATGCAAAGAACTAGGGGAAACTATGTTTAAACTTTTAGGGGAAAAAGATACCTGCGCAAACCTTGCAAGACTGAAATCTTTGCGAACATAATAATATGAGAAGTTGCCAAATCCAGTCATCCACACATATGCAGCAATAAACATGCGGATTGCATTGTATATTTCTGTCGCAGCAAAGTAATGGTACATTAAAAATAATACCTGTAAGGCAGCAGAAACACGTGTAAGGCTATACATTATAGTATGCAAGCCAGAAAGGGAACATGTCAAAAACCCAGCCAACATATAAGAGAAGCATCTCAGAACTTCAACATACAGTGGCTGAGGGTGGACAAATTATTTGGGGGCAGCCAAGTTATAGAGTGAGTGAGGACTTAAATAGAATACATGTAATTTTGAGGGGGCCAAGAAAAGATTTCATTAAAAATAAATTAAAGTTTTAAGGACTATTGCCAAATAAAAAAAATAATAATAATTGGGGGGGGGGGGGTACTTACCCTCCATGCAGCCCCTGTCAACATATATTAGTTTTAGAAAACAAATGGCATGCCAAAGAAGGAAAGATGATCTGTAAATGGTTGACGTATGCTTCAACATATGATTTCACCAATGGTCAGCAATTTATGTCGGACATAGGCAGTCAAAGCCACACACAACCAATACTTACAGAGTATTGGTTGCCAAATCTTCTATGCATTAAGGAAACTCAGTGAACAATTTGAAAAATTATATTCATTTTGTCTGGAAGAGTGACAAACCTGCATCCAGCCTTTCCACTCCTCGGTTTGATGCCTGTTCAAATATAGTATAGGTTTCCCAGAGAACGGTGACTTATCATGATGTATCGTGAAAGAAGTTACTGCCGAGACTATGATGAGAAGGAAGTAGAGAAACAAGAAAAGATCTCGATTGTAACTCTGTAGAGACAGATAACAGTGAAGTTAAAACATAGTCACTAACAAATAACAAGCCTTTCCTAGTTTCAATCGTGATAAGCATAAAACCCATCTACATGCTGAACCAGTTATTCAATGTTTTTTTGGTTGCAACTGCAGATTTTTGCAAATGAATGCAAAGTGCAGCTATTGTCTACCACATGCTTCACTGGAAACTTAGAAAACCCAAAAGTAAAGATTACATAACACAAAGTAACAAGACAAAGTAAGAAGTGGCACCTTCTTAGATGAGCCAAGCATATCAGTACGGTCGCATATGTAAAAGTAGGCCATAAAGAAACCAAATTCCAATCTGCAAAGAAGAAAGGAGTCACATTTAAATTTGCTAGATGTATTTTCTTTCTTGATCTAAATCCAATGAAACAATTAACTTACATAGCTCTAAGCGTCAACCGATTATCAATCAAGAATTGCTCTTCCATCATAAGAAACCTACATATAGAAACAGCAAATGCAATTTAAGCAGGAAAAATAATAAAACTTGACAATAATCGAGAACTTTCAAGAAGTGTACCTGAAAATAGGAAATGAGGAAGTTGGAGTCCGAGCTTTGGGAGAAGCAGGCTGAAGACCTCCTCCTCCCTCGAGTAAAACAGCTCTATCATCATCTTCCTTAACCGCTTCGTTCCCCAATTCAACCAATCCAACATCAGAATGCCTACTAGCAAACCAACAATCCCCAAGTAATAAATTAAATCGTAACGGGTTTTTTTATCTATCTTAAAATGTCATCTGGTGAATAAAACGGTTAACTTACGCTTTGGCCAAGGTGTTGTTTTTTCTGTACTCCAAATATTCGGCGTAAATCCAAGCAGCAAATACAGGTACGATTCCAAGCAAAAAGGAAAACTACACCCATTCAACAAACAACCTACCTCATCATTCCTTGTAAAATATACGATCAAAATCCAGTACAGAAACTGCTAAATCAAATAATAATCACTGCTAACTGAAGCATCGCGCCAAGATCCAAAGCGAAATGAGCTCAAAAAAAACCACGCACCTGGCCGCGAGTAACAGGAAATAAGATCTGCATTTTTTTGTGTTAAGTAAGTTGGCAGCAAAATCAATGGTGCATGTCAATGTAGATGGCAGATCTGATATAAAGAGCTAAACGGAACCCTAGACTCACTCCAGAATCTAGCTCCGTCGCTTCTGTGTGTGTGTGTGTTATATGACTGCTGTAGATGTTATAGAGTGTAAATAAAAGGACTCTCTCCTATTATACCAGGAGACGGAGCAGAGCGAAAACTATGAACGAGAGCGGTTAGTTGAGAGATGTGTGTTTTTACGAAATTGCCACCGTCCATGTTGGATACTATCCTGCTCGGTTATTTTAAATTTTTAAATAACTTGGGGCTTTTAGATGGCCGTACGATGCATGGTGATGATCCAACCATCATTTTTGTAGTGTGATTAGTCGTAATTAATAATAATAAATTGTTGATTAGATATGCAGGCTTACAGATAACGACGCATCAACTTCATGGTCTTTTGGTCCAACATTTCCTTCCTTCTTTCTTTCTTTTCACTTGTTATCATCATCAATGCATTTACTTTCTTTTCTTGGTTGCTGTTTTATTTTAGGTAACTTCAATAGATTGCAATCTTAAGAGCTTATGGTTCGAATTTTGCAAGGATAAAATAAGCTTGTGAATGTACAGACCACATTAATTACATATTTTTCACTTTGTGTTGTTTTAACTGCTGTTGTTTTTGAAAAATTTTAATTTTTTTATATTTTTAAATTATTTTAATATGTAAATATTAAAAATATTTTTAAAAAATATATATTATTTTAATATATTTTTAAATAAAAAAAAATAGTAAGATTACATGGAGTTATGCACCATTTCCGGCAACACTTCCATCGCTGTTGTGGCATTCAAAAGCAAATGCTTAGAGCCTGGGAATCTCTTTCAAACATTCCCTTATCAAATCTCAACAGAGGCCTGTTTTTTGGATTTAAGAATCCGCTCAATCAACAGCGTCTCTTGTCATCACCAATCGTTGCATCCCCATAAACATCGCTCAACAAACAATCATGATCTGTGTATGATATTCCAAGAACAGATTCAAAATCATCGATTGAAACCATTCAATTTAGATAACAGAAAAAATACACTAAATCCTAGATAAGATCAAAAGGAGTCAAACACTGGTGATAACCCACTCCGCGCCTTGAGTGTCAACGCCGGCGAGGGTGGCTTTTTGGAGGGTTTCCCGTGGCGGTATGTATGTTTTGTGGGTGTGTAACGGTGTGTTTTATTGAGTGGGATTGTACTGCTCATGGTTTGATGGCCAAAATAGGTTTGCAAGTGGCGGTTATGGGCAGCTCTGATTGTGGTGGAAGCAAAGGGATTTGAATCTGGTGACAGGAATGAAAGCGGTTTTTGGCGGTGGATTTATTCTCACACGACAAGAGAGACAAGGATGGCTTCCGTGTTTTCGACTTTTGGTAGGTGAGAAAAAACATTGATAAAGGTTAGTTTTGTCATTTAAGTTAACGAAACTTGAAGAGGCTGTGCCAGTATAGCATTTTCCTTGGCTATAAAAAAAAATAATGGACATGGATGGACTCATTGGTTAGGGTGGGCTAGCATATGGCGGAGCTCAGGCTGCGCACAGTATGAATGTGCTGCCGGCAGATTATATGTAAAGCGTGTAGATGTCACCGACACTAATCCATGTGGTGATGGGAACTCCACGTGGACCATCTGCTATTGTCCATCCCACGCAAATGTCATTCCTTTACAGTGATTTTGAAGTTGGGCCTTTAAACTTTATCTTTGATTTTTTTCCTGTTGAGTTTTAGATAAATTGATTTTATTTGTATTGTGCATTTACGAGACTGAAAGTCTTAAATTCCTCGCAATCAAACTAA
>Ga0325411_1005232_pt1 | contig 14431 bp, 5 predicted proteins | sample PopdelMetagenome_13_FD_206181 | JGI IMG/M metagenome (GOLD analysis project Ga0325411, IMG submission 206181) | Populus deltoides microbial communities from Bellville, Georgia, United States - Xylem-PdIQD-R4 | ecosystem: Host-associated > Plants > Phyllosphere > Stem > Wood/Secondary xylem... | reverse complement strand
GTGTGTTCGGCGCGACATCCTCCCCGGTGTTTTTATAAGAAATAAAATGATGGTTACATCCTTGTCTTTTCATGAACGCCACTGGGAGAGAGAAGTTTGTGTTTTCTTAAAATAAGATGAAAAAAAATACGTTACTTTCAATGCAATACAAAAACGTAAAGCTCCGGTGGTATTGGGATGAAAGGTAGCGTTCTGTATAAGAGAATAATAAATAAATAAATAAATAAATAAAACAGGAAAAAAAAAGATAGAATTGTGTTGGTAATAATTTACAAGACAGGGTAACAGTTTTTTTTTTTATCTTTTTTATTAAGTTGAGAGTGGATAAAATAAAATAAAATATATAAAAATATATTTTATCTCTAATATTAAAAAAAAAAAAAACCTAAGGGAGGAGGGTTTTTATTGTACCTCCCTCACAATATACCATTCATTGTAACAGTGATTTGTTTATCTTTTTTTTATTGTGAGTTAACCAAATTATCTTGGTTTTTTTATTTTTCTTGATTAATTTTTATTTTATTTTATTTTTTAATAGTGAATTGATTAGAAATTAGACTTCACGATTTGTTTTGTTTTGTTTTGTTTATATTAGATTATTTTGGCTTGAATACCCGAGAATAATGCTTAATGGGTTAACCCGAGTTGATTGGGGTTGTTTTTTGTGTTCTTTTTATAATTGATTTTTTTTCAATTTCATCATTCAACATTGAGTTAGTTGGGAATTGAGCTTCATAATCTGTTTTGATTAACTTTATATAGGGATATCTTGATTTTATTATCAAGTTTGCAGGTTTTGATATTTTAATCCTGGTTAAATCGGGTTGTTTTTTCTATTTTTTTAAAGGTTATCTTAGTCTCATGATTCGGGTCACGGGTCCATCAACATTGGATTTTATTTTTATTGAGTTGTCCTCGTCTCATAACTCGAGTCGTAAATTTGACAAGTTAACATATGTGACACGTGTCTTGCCCTCAGCTAATCCTTAGAATATTTTACTTTTTATCTAACATGTCTTAGATGGACAAATTTAGAATTAAAAGTTTTTCACAAGGATATTTTAGAAATAAAAAATAATAAATATTATCTCTAATGACATATACAATTTCTACCTCTTATTTTAAAAATACAAAAAATCACTCTAAAATTATCTAAAAATATATGTTTTTTTTTATGTTTTTATTTTTTTAACAAAATACATTTTTGTTCTCATCATCTCTCTTCTTTATATCATTTGAAAGTAACTAAACATCACCTAAAGAATACATAAAGTTAATGTTTTGCATTATAATAGTGATTGTTTTTCAAAGTGTTTTTTACCTGAAAATATATTAAAATAATATTTTTTATTATTTTTTAAAACTTATTTTTGATATCCACTCATCAAAATGATTAAAAATTATATAAAAAAACTAATTAAAAAAGCAAATCAATTTTTTTTAAAAAAAATATAATACTATTATAAAAACAAACACTACCAAAAACTTTTTTTTAATATTTCTTTTATGACGCCATAACTAGGGAAAAACCTCGGGGAAGGTTTGTTCAATCAATACGGGTAGTTCCCTTTTGAAATATAAATTAATATAAAGGTTTAGGTTGTGATTGACCGTGATTTGGAAGCGTGTAAAGGACTGCTATAATTGAAAAATATTAGGGTCCCTTTATTTTTTTTTTCATTTTATTTTTATTTTAAGAGTTGTAATATTTTTTTTATATAGTTTAATTTGAGTATCTAGACCAGCTTGCGTGTATCTTGACCAATCTCACGGGTCCTGAAATTAACGACCATGTAAGTCTCTAGTAGCCATTATACAAGCAACCACTGGGCTTGAACCTGAAACTACATTAAAAAACAAATCTTTTAATTTTAAACCTTTATTATTAGATTATCATCTAAATGGTTAAATTATAATATTTTTTAATCTGCTTTCTCTAACTCCGTTTTCAACCGATCTTAGATCCCAAGAAAAAATAGTTGAGATCCTCAACGGCATTAATTATTATTAAAAGAAACTACGCCGTGTGGGAAAATTCTGTTGCAATTTAAGGGTTGTTTTGTCTTTTTAAAGAATACATTAGTTATTGGCAAAATATTTGACTTTTGACTTCAAGGAGAATAGTGCAATGACTTGATTAACATTATAAGGAAAAAAACAAACTAAAACTTCGTTTTAGGGGCATTTGCCTCATTTAAATTTTGTTTTTTTTTTGTTACAATGGGATGCCTTTAATTCAATTTCATCTTTTAAAAAATATAAAATATTAAAAAAAATATGGTAATGTCTTTTTATTTATTTTTTATATTTAATTTGTTCATTATTATTTTGATTTTTATTTACTTTATTTTTTTATCGATTTTTTTTAATTTTATCTTCTATCATTAAGTTTCATTTGATTTTTATATTAAATTTAGTTTTTATTCTTTTAATATTTTTTTTATCCTTTAACTAATTGAATTTTGTTTTAATTTCACCCTCAACATTTGATTTTATTTTTTATGTTAAATTTAGACCCTCATTTTTTTTACTGTTATTTATTTTGCTGTGAATCCTTTTCTTATTGCATTTTTTTTTTTGCAATTTCATCTCCTAATATATTTTTTTATTGAGACACGAGTTTTGAAGGTTAACACGGTTGACTCTTGTATTTTTTAGGTTGTTTTATAAAATTGAATTTCTTCACTCTCATCCTTAAATATTTGATTTTTTTTAATTGGTTTTCATGTCTCTTTTTTTCACTTTCATTCCTATAGAGTTACTATAATCTTATATTCATGGTCAAGGGATTCACAAGTTAACCCTGATTGACTCAAATCTTTATTATGTTGTTTTTTTTTAAATCTTTTTATTTCAATTTCATACCTCAATATTCTTTTATTAAGGATTTTAATTTGTTGTTTTTTTTGTTTGTCTTATACGTTGTTGGTCCTAACCTCATGATCACGATCACAACTTTCAAAGGTTAACAATGTTTAACTTTGGTATATTTTACGTCCTTTTTAAAAAAAATTTAATTTTATCCTTCAACATTTAATTTTTTGATAATTGGTCCTCATGCTTTTTTTCTCACTTTCATTTCTATGGGGTTATCCCAATCCTATACACATGATCGTCGGGTTAGTGAGTTAACACAGGTTGACTCAGATCTTTATTTTTTTTGTTGTTTTATTAATTTTTTTAGTTTCAAGTCTTGATTTTTTTTTAAAGAATTTTGATTTGTTTTTTTTAGGTTTTTCTACTATGGAATTAGTTTTAGCCTCATGACCGCGATCACGAGTTTTGAAAGCTAATACATGTTGATTTTGGTTTTTTTAGGTTTTTTTTAAATTATTTTTTTATTTCATCTTTTAATATTTAATTATTTTTGGAATTGATCTTCGTGCTTTTTAAAACTTTTCTTCCTATGAGAACATCCTAAACATGTGACATGGTTGCATGGTTTATGAGTTAATGCAGGTTGACCTAGATTTTTTTTTTATTGTTTTTTAATTTTATCATTCAACATTGAGTTGTTTTATTTTGAGTTTCATAGTTTTTTCAGCTTGCTTTCATTTACGACTTCTTATACCTTTTATTCATCTAATTAAATAAAAATATATTATTAAAAGCATACTTATTAAACATAAGTGAGTACATGGCCCGTGTGGCGAGATCAAATATATTAATTTTAGTTATATCTTGATCAAATACCAATTTAATTAATCAGATATGTGTCTAAATATTTTATTTATAATTGAGATTTTTTTTACATCTAAAAACACATTAAAAAACATGTACATTTAAAAATAATTTACCTGCTGTAAAGCACAAGTACAAAGCTAGTTAGATTTGAAATTATATGGGGAAAAAGTATTGGACTTGGATTCATTTAAATTTATTAGATGGGCCTTTAGACTCATCCACACTCATTGATTTTACAAAAATAAAAATATTTTGAACCCAATCTAATTAGCTTGGAAGATGAACAAAATGTATAAACAAGATGATAAAGAAATAACGAAAAAGAACTTCACAACTATATTTTTAAACTGGTCATTGAGTAAAGCTCTAGAATGGTCACTCTTTTATAAATCCCTGGAAGTTGGATGGGAGAAATAGCAACGGGTTTCCTTAGTTTATTGACAATAAAGTATTTCAGCAGTAAAAATTATTGTTCATACGCTCACAAGGTCCAATAGACTTAAACAATGTTTTTTTTTCCACTTTAGTCCTTTAATTATTTTTATTGTGTCTTTTTATTGTACAATTAGCATCCAATTGCTTCAAATTTATTGGTCAGGAACAAAATTGAAAGACAAAGGATCAACTTAGAAAGGCACCAAAATAGGTGGTGTGTTTAAAGTTGGCATAAAAAATACACTTTAATCTCCTGATTTATAAAATTAGACATTTTCGGTCTCTTATATTTTTCTAAATTCAATTTTCATACACAACTTCATTTTTATTATTTTTGAAGCCTTTGATTTTGATCATGTTAGGACCTAGGTTCTAAATTTTGTTTATTAATTAAAGTTGACTGGGATCAATATAATATGATATTTTTTAAAAGTTTTAGCTTAAATTCTTTTATAACTCCTTTATTTACATCTAGATTTAATTTGATTTGTGATTAATTAAGACCTAATTAAGGTCCAAATGGGAAGAGAATAAGAGAAGGAAAAAGAAAGATCAATTATCGAGTCGGGTTAACTCATTATGGTCGTGTCCATTATCCATGTTGTAAATTTCACGGATTAATCCGGGTTGATATAGTTTGTCGTTGTCTTTTTATTTCACTTCCTCAGTTTTTTGTCCTAATTTAATCATTTAACAATTTTTTGTTTTCACATTTAATCTAAGGTTAGACAAGATTAAAATGACGGAGGTATTTTTTCTTAACCAGATCACTATTGGAGTGAACATAGTCAGTTTGTTGTTTATCAGCTTGGTCAAACAAGTCACGCCAAGTTTTTTTTTCCATTTATTAACCCTTATAGTGGTTGATTAATTTATTCTAATACACTGGTCGAGTCTTTAATCATTATTTCAAATATTTCATTACAAGCAAGCAAAAAATAAGAATGTTCATATTTTTTAATGAAATTATATGCTTTTTATTCGACCCGCAATGAAGCTTGGGCCTAAAACCTAGTAAACTTCTTGGTGTTAAAAGATAAACTTTCATTTGTATCACTAGAAAGAAAAGACGAAGTACTAAAAGTTTCATATTGGATTTTAATTCTTATAGCTTTGTATTGGGTTAGTGACTAACTTTTAAAACAAGATTCTTATCAAAATAAAAAAAACTCTCATATGTTAAGTTAGTAAATATAAAAGAGGTAAAATATATGTATAAAGAAAGAATGTGTGGCATAAAAAATAATGTGTATATGAGACAAATGAATAATGAAGTCAAGTAAGCTTGTCTGAGTTTTTCACTTTATGACATATGGTATTTACAGATAACTCATGTCACACAAAATTACATGTTAAAGAGAGAGAAATAATGAGAAATATTTGATTTTCTATAAAGTTAAGTCATTGATTGATATGTTATGTTTGTCATTTGAGGAATATGCTTGAGAGTAAGTTATTGGTGGGAAGTGTGACAAGACCGTAAGAGTTGGTATAAAGTCAAGTTTAGAGATAGTCATTAGCGAAAAGATTAACCTAAAATATTCATTAAGAGATAGTTATTGATGAAAAAGAATGACCATTACAAGTTAGAAGTACTAACTCAAGAGTTATGATTAAGGATAGCTATTGATTAAAAAAAGTTTGCGATAGCTATTACAGGCTAGGTGTAGGGTTCGATTGGATCAAGATTGGACTAGCCTTTTCTTCCCTCCTCCTTCACATCTTCACCTTTGTTGAGTTTGGAATAAGAGAGAAGATGGTTCTGTTAAAGATGAGAGGGTTAAGTTGGACTAAAGAAGAAAATATTAAGAAGTTAGGTTAGGCCAAGAAAAAAAAAAGGGTTTGGTCGAGAGAGATGAGGGAGTAAAATTGGGCTCAGGAAAGGAAGGCTCAAGTGAGTAAAATTGGATAATTATCCTTCATTCCAATCGAGCAGTTGTTATTCACAAATGGTTTTGATAAGCTAATAAAATTGGGCTCACGAGAGGTTGCTCTTCTCTTTTCATATCTCTATCTCTCTTTTTTTTAATATTTTTTTAATTTAAAATTTTTCTTCATAATATCTATTTATTTTCTATAAAATTATTAGAGACGTCCTAATATTTATTTTGTACTTGTGTTATCAAATTATTTTTAAAAATAAAATTCTTAAACCCAATGAAGTACATCATCTATATCATAAATTTGGTGAGTTAAGTCGTGAAAACTAGGTCAATTTAATATATTGATGTCTTAATATTAAAAAAAATTATCTTGAATTATTCTTTTTAAAATTCAAACAATGTTTTTTTCTAATTATTTGAGTTGCCTTTGAACCGGTTAGGTCATGTTAGGACAACTTTCACACGATTTAATTTTAAAATTGAGATAGATAAGGAGTCAAGTCAGTAGGTTTCAATGTAAACTTATTAGACCAATTTTAATAACAAAGCCAAATAATTTATTATGATCTGAATAATTTCTTTTTATGCTCAAAATAATTTTGATTCGAGCCGCAATATAGTGCGGTCTATAAACTAATTACTATACTACACAATAAAATATTTGAGGTAAAACCACTTGTTTCATTGTTCACATGAACAAGTTCCTCCATTTTTTTTATTTTGGTTTTTTTATATAATATTATGGCATTTGATTGGTTTTTAATTTTATGAAAGTTTATTTTTGTTACCATATAATTAAGTAAAAATAGTTTTAAAAAGAAAAATATTATTAAATCCAATAAAGTTCATGACTCGGGTCGCGAGTTTGACAAGTTAAGTTATGAAGCCTGAGTCAATCTAATATATTATCTTGAAATTAGTTTAAAGTCAAATCATGTTTTTACTAATAATTTCAGGTTATTTTTGAACTGGTTAAGTTGATTGGATGATATCAAAACAAGTCCCATATGGCTTAATTAAAAATCAAACTAGGTAAAAAATTAGATTGAGAAGTTTCAAAATTAACTTCCCGGATAAAATTTAATAACAATACCAAAAAGTTACATGTAATTTCAATACATTCTTACATTAAAAAAAAAAGTACAACCTGCACTATAAATAAACAAGTTTTCTTTTTAAAATAACTTTACCAGCATCAATAGCATGTTTAGCAGTTAAAAAAAATATATCAAGGGGGCAAAGCTTTTATCTTTAATAATCTACTAGACGAGGCCAATTTTGTCATTCAATTTTTCTCTTTCCATTCCTTCCTTCCTTTTTTTGTTTTAAACAAGCCATTGGCGAACTCTTTTTTATTCCTTTTCACGGGGAACAAAAATTCAAAAAGACCCGAATCTATCTCGGGACCTCTAATATTATAAAAAAGAAATTTAGGTCATTTTTATTTTTTTAAAAATTATTTTCAAAAAATTATTTTCCAAACTTTTCTATGTTTGTTTATCATTAAAAAAGATGATCAATGAAAAACACTTTCCAGTCAAAAAAAAATTTAACTTGGTTTTCAGAAAAGTATTTTCTCTTTTAGCTTTGTTTGTTTTCCGGAAAGTGGTTTCCGGAAAATCACTTTCCAAACTTTCATGTGTTTATTTGTCATTAGAAAAGTTGGTCAACAGAAAATACTTTCCAGTTGAAGAAAAATTTGGCTTGATTTTCAGGAAAGTGTTTTCCTAGAAAATTTGGGCGGAAAACACTTTCCGGAAGTTGTGAAAAATTCAGAAATGTCATCATTTGCTGATTATATCAAATTTGATCTCAAACTTTTGATTGCTATATATATTTTGTTTTGAATATTTATTTTTTAATTTCATCTTTTAAAATTTAATTTTTATATTAACTTTGGTTCTTATTTTTATAATTGCTATTTGCTTTTTCCTTATCATTTTTTTATTGAAATTTTTTATTTATCAAATTTGGTACTCATTCTTTTGATTGTTACTTATTTTATTTAAAATAATTTATGAAATGTTAATTATTATTATTTTAATTTCTTTATCTTTCAATTTTTTTTATTTTTTATTTGATCTCTATTATTTTGATTATTATTTATTTTATCTGAGATAATTTATGAAATTATATTTTTTTAATTTCATTCCCATTCAACCTTTTAATTTGTAAGATTTGTTCCTCATTATTTTAATAAACTTGAAAAAAATAAAACATTAATAAGTTATTTTCCAGCTCATTTTCCATAACATCATAAACACTGGAAAGTGTTTTCCAACTTATTTTTTATTACACTACTAAATATCAAAAAATACTTTTTTGAAATTCACTTTCCCAGAATTCACTTTTAAAAAAAAAACTATTTTCCAACAAACAAACAAGGCCTTATTTACAAGGATATTCGGCCCAGCTTAATAGACTTTAAGCCCAACAAGGAGAATGAGGTGGGCCGATGCCACCACATAAGAAAGAATACAAAAGCCCAATATTAATTCGGGTCGTAAGTCCACTGCTTGCCCTTAAGAACAGCACCCGACCTCAAGAAAAAAGAGAGAAAGAAGGAAAGAATGGCAAGCGAAGAAGAGAGTGCGGTAAAGGAACCATTGGATCTCATCAGACTTAGCCTGGACGAGCGTATCTACGTCAAGCTCCGCTCTGATCGTGAGCTTCGCGGCAAACTTCACGTATGTGCCTCTACTCTCTTCTACATGTGCTTTTGTAAACCCTATCTCTTTTTATTTATATAAACAAATGTCCTTTTGGCGAATTCAATCCCAAGAAACACAGAGTGTCAACTCTATGTTTTTTTTTCTGTGTTATTATTGTCTTGAATGAGTTCTTACAAAAACAACATTGACACTAACTTTATGTTTTAAATCAAATGGTAAAGAGATGATGATGATTGTTTTTTGGTTATTTTCAAAAAAAAAAAAAAAACGTCGGAGGATCAATGAAGTGATAATTTGTTTGAAGAGATAAAAGTAAGGGTAAAGAGGTGGGGGTTTAATTATATAGATTTCCTTTTCCCCATTGGCTGTACATGCTAGGTTAAAAGTAATGATTTAATTCAGCAGTGTATCTAGGCGGAGATAGTTTCTGATTTTTCCAAAAACAAACAAGTTGTAGCTCGTGAATTTATCCGCACTGAGTTTTCATTTGGATTGGAAATCTGGTTTTGCAGGCTTATGATCAGCATTTGAATATGATTCTTGGGGATGTTGAAGAAATTGTTACTACAGTAGAAATCGATGATGAAACCTATGAAGAGATTGTTCGGGTATGTTATGATTTCACTTTTAAAGGTTTTTTTTTCCCGTTATTGTTTATTAGGTAGTAAACACCGAACCTGGGTGACTCTTGTGTCTAATATTGAATAAGAGAACGGGATCTTACCATGGTGAGCATTGGAAACTCAAATAGTTAACGTTGGTAGTTTTAATTTTTAAGGGAAGCAACTATTATTGCCTAAAGATTGTAAGGTTTGCGTAGTCATGAATGATGATGGCTTGGCTAAGTGGTGGCGGCAGTGGATAGTTTGAGGGCTTGCTAGTTGTAGGATGCTGTTCATTTTTTGTAGATGTCTGTTGCTTCTTTTACATTGAAGAATGAAGTTTTCGGTTAGATCGTATATTTTCATTGAAGAGTGGACTTGTAGCTGCACATCATAAGCGTTTCCAAACATTATAGAATTTGTGAAAAGGCAGATATGAAATGGATCTTATAGATTCTTATTGTAGGAAGAATTTTTATAGTCTTTGGAGGAGTTCTGCAAATTCATCAGCAAAAAGCATCACATGGTCTTTGTGTTTTTTTACAATGCACAGGCATCTTGATTACATTTTATTGGCTACTATAGCTCACAAATATTCTTAATAGCCATCATAAAAAGTAACCTTGGGTAGCTGTAGCAACACTGGGTCTCCATCAGGCACAGATTCCTAAGAAGTGGAAATGCTGAACTCTGGAATGAGAAATTATTGGAAGTACGCAAAAACTTGGAATATATTAAAGAAAGCAAAAGATGCATAAACAGGGTTGGTTCAAAATAAACTATGCAAAACTTGGAGCTCTGAAATTAAAAAGCAAAAATTGGTGCTATAATTTCATAAGTAGATTCTGTATATAAAAGAAAGTATAATTAGGCTATGCAGGCCCACTACTTCTGAGTGCAAGTAATCTATTGTGGTTCTGGATAGTCAACGTAAGGTGGAAGAGGAAGGGGTTTGGAGAAGGGTGTTGGAAGGATTAGGTGGACGTTTAGTTCAAGTGTTGGCAATCCTAATCTGAAAGTCTTCATTCACAATTGTACTCCTTCAGGTGCTTACCTTTTTCTTTTTCTTCTGTTTCAGACTACAAGGCGCACAGTGCCCTTCCTGTTTGTTAGAGGAGATGGTGTCATATTGGTCTCTCCTCCATTGAGGACAGCTTAACCTTGAGGATGAAGTTCAAAGTGCAATCTTCCGGCAGGGAAACCAACCTTTTCTGTATTTTGTTTACGCTGCCATTGCTGTACTTTAAAACCTGCCCAAGCTTAGTTTGCATCAAACTATTGACACAGTGTGGGGTAAAAGATTATGGAATAGCCCACATTTTTAGATCCTTGTGTAATTGACATAACTTCTGAATTTGGACCGATTTGTATGAGTTGCCAAACTTATTTTAGGGAACATATATATGATGAAGGACTAGTTACTTCGCTTCTTAACTTCGTAGACTTGAATCGCAACTGACCACTGTCCAGTGGGTCTGATGCACATGCTGACTATCAAGATTTAGGACAAGGTGCCACAGCTGTATTTATGGTTCGACTGAATGAATCAGATGCTCTGTTTTGGTTCTCTTTTTTCTATTCCTGTTTATGGTCTCGATCTTGCTGTTATTTTAGGTATAACTAGATCATTATCTGTGGTAAGTTGCGGTTGGATTAAAAACAAATTAACATAAAAAAAATCAGGTGTCGTTAATATGTATTCTTAGCAAAAATAAAATAAAATAAAATAAAACTACATGGAAATTGATTTTATATGATTTAATTGACATGATAGACTTAAAGATAACATAAATCATTGATAAAAATGTAATTTGATTTTAAAAAATATATTTGAAGTGATGACATATTAGATTAACTTGGATCAATTCATGTTATTTTGTCAAATTCGCTACTCAAGTCATGAAACTATGATAACTCTATAGAAAAAAAATAAAAAAAAAATTATTAAATTTAAATTTTAATCAACCCTGAATAATGAAATTTAAAACAAAAATAAACTAAAACATAAATCGAGTCAACTCAGGTTAACCTGTCAAACATGGATTATAAGATCGAGATAACACTATAGAAAGAAAATTGAAACAAATTATGGAACTCAATTTCCAATTAACCCAATGATAAAGAGTGAAATAAAAAAAGACATAAAAACTACTTGAGTCAAACGAACAAACTCACGACCTGGGTTACGGGATCAGGATAACCTCATATAATGCAAACTAAAATAAATTATGAAACTTAATTCCCAATCAACTCAATATTGAATGATGAAATTAAAAAGAAAATCAACTAAAAAAAGAAAAAACAAAACTGAGCCAACCATCCTAATCCCCGACCCGGATCATAAGACTGTGATAACCACATAGAAAGCAAATAAAAAAAAAATTTGAATTCCCAATCAACCTAATTTTGAAGGATTAAGTTAAAAAAAAGAATAAAAAATAACTCAAGTTAACCCTAGTTAACCTGACAAACCTAGATTAGAAGATTAGGATAACTCTATAGAAACCGATTCGAGAAAAATTATATATTTTAATTCCCAATCAACCTAATGTTGAAGGAAGAAATTGAAATAAAAATTAATTAAAAATGAACAAAAAAATGACTCTAGTCAACACGGCTAAACCAAAAAACTCACGACCCGAGTTGTGTGACCAAAAAAAAAGGAGACTTCTGCAATGAGCTATGCCACCCAAACCAACTGAGAAAAGTCTAGGATAACTCCATAGAAAACAAATTGAAATAAATTATGAAAATCTATTCTAGAAAACCCAATATTGAATGATGGAATTGAAAAAAAATATTTTTTTTAAAGGCCAAAAAATTTTAGGACTAAAGTGAAAAAGGACTTGGATTTTCACCGTTCATTGTTATAGTGAAAAGCCAAACCCTTTTAGTAAATGCTAACTAGATATGTTATCCGCGCTTGGGCTGAGAAAATTTTTTTGATATAAAAAAATGTTATGCTAAAAAAATATTCAAGTCTCGAGTAAAAAAAATAATGAAAAATAAACAAAAAGAACCATACCTCAGTCAATTTGGATTATATAATAACCCAATATTAAGCTAATAGAAGGAAAACCATAAAAAAAGAGTAAAAATTCAAAAAAAAAAAGAAAACATCAACTTAAAAAAGGAAAAAAAACCCTAAGAAAAATCAGGTGAACATGTTAAACCTGGTCTAATCTTAAAAATTTGCAACTCGTTGAATCATGGACCTGAGTTTAGTTAAGTTGTTTAATCTTAAAAGATGAAATCGTTGAAAAATATTATTAAAAAAACTTGCAAAAGCATAAAAACAAAAGGCAACAAAAAAATAATGATAAAATTTGAGAGAATAACAGTTAAGGAGGATGAAATTTGAAAAAACAAAATTCTAAATAAAATAAATAGCAATTAAAAGAATGAGTACCAAAAAGATTAAAACATCATAGGGGATGAAATTAAAAATATGTGTAATTTGATAGATTATTTATGGATTAAAAAATGATAAGGGATGAAATAGAAAGAAATTGTTGAGAGCTAATCTAATAGAATCAAAACGCAAAAAAATTAACAAAAAAAACCCTGAAAAAAAGAGGATATAAAAACATCAGTTTAGAAAAAAGGAAAAAACAACCAAATCTAGCGAACCTCTTAAACATGGTTTGATATCTAAAAGTCACAATTTATGAAATTTGGATTCAATCAAGAAGCCTAATTTTCAACCAATTCAGTAAAAAATAGTGAGGATAAAATTTAATAGAAAAAAATCCAATGAGGATGGAATTTTTTTAAAAATAAAAACGATTAAAATAAACAACAATTAAAAGAATGGGGAGGATTTTAAAGATAAAAAAAAAATCACAGGATGTGAAATTGAAAAATATTTGTAAAAATCAAGCAAACTCAGATAAATATCTTAAATCCGTTCAAATTTTAAAAACTCGTAATCCATGAAACCCTAGATCCGGATCTAATCAAGAAGTTTATTATGAGTCAATTTAAAAATGTACATTTTAAAAACTTATCAAAGGAGAAAAAAATGCCAAACAAAAGAATAGAGATTAAATTTGATAGGAAAAAGAAAAAGAAATAAAGGAGAGTGAAATTGTAACATAAAATCATTTATGATTTAAAATAAAAAATTATGAAGGCTAAAAATTGGCAAACAAAAAAAGATGAATTAAATTTGATAGGAAAAGATGCAAAGAATGGTGAAATTGTAAAACAAAATCAATTGAAAAAATGATTTCAAACAAAAAAATAGCAATGAAAAGAATGAGAACCAGATTCAATAAATTACTCAAGATAAATAAAATCATAATAAAAAAAAGGGTCAAATCCAAAGCACCAACAAATTAAAGGGTTGTTCTTATATTTTTAAGGAGATGCACGAAAATCTAGGTGGGGAAAAGAAAAGAAGAGGGAAGAGAAATGGTTGTCAGCGCCAATCCACCGCAAATCTTGGCACACGCGTCATCTCATTTGGTTTGGAGTGCTAATATCTTTCAAATGTTGTCCCAGACGGTAGCGTTTGATGGCCGAACAACCACCTCATGCGTAGCCCGAACGGTGAGGGGGTTGTCCATACACTGGTGCGTGTCATGCACATGCCAACAAGTTTTTTTTTAATTATATTTAATAAATATAATTTACAACAATGCTCCTGAGTACCATTGAAAATTACAATAAAAACAATGTAAAATAACAAAAAAAAATCATTAGGTGAGAGTTCAACTGGTTGCCTTTAAGCATCAAAATAATTACACTATTCTAAAAAAATTAATAATACAAAAACAACCGTAAGCAGTAGGTATTAGATTATTTTATTATAGGTTTAAATTAGTAATTTTACTATACAAAATAAAATGAAATTACCAATCTAACAACATATAATTAAAAATAAATAATTATGTCATAGTAAAAAAACAATCTTACCCCTAATTCATAATTATGCTATTACAATAAATAATAATTGGTGTCTTGATGGACAATAAATTCCTTAGAAATTTTAGTTTTTTTTTTCCGGCCAATGATATGATGCAAACTACTTTTTAAAACCCTGATTTTTAAGCAAAGTAGCCGTAATTATACACTAATGTTGATGCATCCAATTGATTTTCAAATGCAAGATCCTTGGGCTGTTGTTGAATGAACTGGTTTTCTCAAAATCCAC
>Ga0325411_1005231_pt1 | contig 14432 bp, 11 predicted proteins | sample PopdelMetagenome_13_FD_206181 | JGI IMG/M metagenome (GOLD analysis project Ga0325411, IMG submission 206181) | Populus deltoides microbial communities from Bellville, Georgia, United States - Xylem-PdIQD-R4 | ecosystem: Host-associated > Plants > Phyllosphere > Stem > Wood/Secondary xylem... | reverse complement strand
TTGACCCGTAAATCTCTCGTGCTCGGTCCATCTAGTTGACCCTACGTGGTTGGAAAGCATTTTACCATGCAGGTTAAAGGATAAAGAGAGCCATGGCTTTAGAGCGAAAGCAACACATTTTTATATATTATATACGAAACGTTGATAAAGCATGCACTTGTGACTTGCGAGGACATTAAACGCTCGCTGCACTGGTTAAGATACTCATTTTCCTCTCTCAAAATATGTTTCTTTTTCATAGGCTCCTAGCTAGATGGCCGTTGATCCCTACGCCACGTAAAATGCTCGAGTTTTGGCTCGAGCATGGGTGCTATAAGTGTCATAGCATCTTTATCGGAGAAGCTAAATAAATAGTTAAAAATAAAAAATTAATTTTTAAAATTTTTTTTTCATACTCTAAGTAGAAAATCAAACAAAATGCTAAACTGCATTTTCTTTTTCATAAATACTATTTTTACATATCTCTCAAAAAAGCCAAAACTAATAAAATGGGGCCAACAAAAAAAAAAGGCCAATTAAATCCAGTAATATGAAAAAAAAATAACATCAAAATCATTAAAACAAATAAAACACTTATTTATTCCACTCTAATAGAATTGGCTTTTCAAATGATTTTTTCCATTAGAATATGCATGGTAAAAAAAGCTATATTTATATTATTCAAAATGCTATTTTATCAATTTGCTTCTTTAAAATAGCATCTTTCATTGGAGATGCTTTTAGTGTCGATGGCAGTAAATTGTTTAACGAGTATGGAAACAAATATATAATTGGTTCAGAGGTGTTAAAAATATTATTTTTAAGATATAAACTTGTTTTATTGAGATACAATATCTGCAAGATAACATTAAACTTTTTAAATTACCAAAAAAACAAAAAATATTTAAAAAAAACAGAAAAAAACACATTTGTTTTTGTATCTTTGTTCTTTGTGTAGTGACATGTTTATATAGACTCCAAACATTATATTATAACAAGTTTATAATATAATTAGTCAGCCAACGTGAATTATGTATGTTCTTTGTCCTTAATATATGTATATGTATTGGTGAACAATACTGGATAGAGATCGACCTAACAACTTGATGGTGGAATCTGGATCATCCTTCGAGTTTATGGATGAGGATGCGCGTGTTTGGATTGTCCACAGAAAATGCTAAATGTAAAGCAAAAGTTGTGTTCATAATTAATAATCATCTTTTTTTTTCTCTCCAGAAAACGATAATGATAATCATCTTGACAGTGATAATCACTGGTGGCGCTTGTCAATATATACCCGACGTGCCGGCCCACTCTTTCCCCCCCAAGAATATGCAACGCAGTCGCTTTATGCACCTAAACGCTATTAGTACTTGTTAACTACCTCAAGAGCGTGGCAAGGTTAATAATAATAACAATAATTAACATAAAAAATAAAGGAAAATAAAGTTAGTTGGGAGATTAAGTTAAGTTAATTAGTTCGACGAGAAAGACCTGACCCGATATCAAAGATACAGAGGGATGTTAATTGAAAAAGACAGCAAGAATGTCAGTGGTCTTTTCCCCATTACTTGCCGTGGTTGCTAACCTTGGTTTTGCTTGTAGCCTTGCACTTGAGAAAGAAGGGCAACATGAATGATTCACTGCGCGTCGCCGTAAAGTATAGTTTTTTTAAATGTATTTTTTACTTAAAAATATATCATACTAAAAAATTAATAAATATAAATAAAAATATTAAGAGAATATTTTTGTCGGTAAATTTTAGAAGGATTTTACGGACGAAAATAATCTCTCGGTATATACCGAGAGAATTACAATGGAAAAAATTTTTCATTTAATTATTACAGACAAAATCACTGACGGATTGAAAAATCATTGGTGATTGTTGGCGGTTTCTGAAAACTTTTCATGAAATTAAATATTACAAATAGAATTGTTGATGAAATAATTAAAAAATATTAATATTTAATTATCCATCGGTAAAACCGTCGCTAACGCTCCTCAATAAAAAACCTGAATCCACTTATTTCACAAGAGACAGACTCATTTCTTATTCTTCTTCTTCTTCCCTATATGTAAAAAACATCAATATATATTTCTTTTTATTCTTTTCTCTCCTCATCTCTTTCTCTTTTCCTACATGCTCGTGTATGTCTTCTTTTTATTTTTTCTTTTATCCTTTTAGTTTTTTTTAATTAATATGTTTAATGAATTTTTTCTCTCTCCTTAGCTTCACTTGCAACTACATTAAGATAACATTTTTATTTTTTCCTCTTTTTTCATGATTTTTTTCACTATATTTATTTTTTATTGTTTTTTGTTCTTAATAATTATATGAATGTTGTTGTGAGATTTTTTTTTTCATATGAGATCAATTTTTAGTTGATTTATTTATAGGATTTTTAAATTTTTAGCAATCGCAACTTCATTTTCTTCATATGAATTTTTTTAGTTGAATTTATTTTTTCGTTTTATTTATTTGTTGCAAATTTGTTTGAGTTAATTTTCTTCTTCTTTTTTCCAAGCATTTTGAGTATATATTATAGAGTGTTGATTTATGTTGATTTAATTATTTTTTAATTTTTTAAAATGGATTTTTGAAAATGTTTTTAAATAATTAACGACAGAATGAAGCAGGTAATTTTTTTTAACGCGTCTGTTCCGTCAGTAAATCCATCGGTAATAATATTTTTTTATTATAAATAGATTTACCGACGAACAAAAAATTACTGATGAAAAATTCACCGACGGAGCATTTCCGTCGGTGATTCGGTGATCTCGTTGGTAAGTTAATTACCTATGGAATATGTGTTTTACGCTGACAGAAAAATTCCGTCGGTAAAACTGTAAAATATTGTAGTGTATTAAAATATTTTTTTTTATTTTTAATATTTGTATATTAAAATTATTAAAAAAAATTAGTTTAATATTATTTTAAATAAAAAGAAATTTGAAAAACACGTTAACAACAAGGAGACCCTTAATGTTACATACTTACACTGTCAAGGTGACCTTGTTTTTGTTAAGGCTAAGGTAATACGATGATATGCTAGCATTACTTGGTCATGTTCTTTACCTATATATATATATATTGATTATGCTTGGAATTCATTTTTTTATTTTTTTGATAATATGACTTAGTAATTTTGGGAAGGAAGATTAAAACTAACGAGTTACAACCTCTCTCAACCTGGTACTCCTGTGAAACAGATGTGTAATAATTGTCGATTAGGGAAGTCTCTCCCTACTTGAGTGAATTTTGTGATCAACCATAAACACATATTCTTTTATTGAAGAGGATTGGAGTACATAACTATGAAAATACAGAAGCCTCTCTCTCTCTCTCTCTCTCTATATATATATATATATATATATATATATATATAAATTAAAATTTCATTTTTCTTGTGTTTTGAAAATTAACTTCCCTGGCCTAAGAGATCATTTTGTCCAGAAAAAGGGGCAAAAGGGCATGCAAGGACATACGGGATTTTTTTTTTAAAAAAAGAAGAAGATAGAGCTCAAGAATTATAAATGTAATATTAACATGATGCATATATAAAGGAATTTAATAAATCTTTCTGGTTTTAATCCTATTATTTTAATCTAGAAAATCAAGGAAGAGAACACACCGTACGTGGCGAGGAATTTTATTTCCATGTAATTTACTAAAACATGGAAATTTAATGAAATTGCGGTTTCTGTAAGTTTCAAGTATTCAATCACTACATATCAAGTAACCTATAATTACAGGGTAAATTCCTGATGTTGTTACATTTATTTTTAGATTGAATATCATGGCGGTCACCATGTATCCTCCCAAACGATGCAACTTTCCTTCGCCAAGAGAGCAATTATGACTTCTGGGTAGGTATGTATATCGCGCATTTTCTTTACGTGATTTATTAATGGTGCCAGCCAGTAGCACTGTTAGAAATTTGATGCTTTCAAACAATCCTGCCAGGGCGACAAAAACAGAGAGGAGTGACTATGATGTAGAGCAGGTGGCCTAAAATTAAATGAATCACTGAGAGTCTGAGACAGATCGAGAGTGTTCCGTGGAGGTATACAAGGGCAAAACGACCATGATTTTTGTTTTTTTTTTTTATCAAGATATCTGATTGAGATTCATCGGTCCTTTCGGGGGTGATACATGAATTTCTTTTAGGGTAAAGTGCACTAGTTTTAATTTAATTCCTGATCGATAGATAGCGAACAGAACCTACCCCAACGGGCTCAGGGTTTTAATTCCACCTCTGACCATTTTTGGTCGTGCAAGAACATTTAAATGAAAGATCACAGAACCCAATCTCTTAATCAACATCTCATCAGGAGATAATCGCTTAATCTACATCCAGAGAGAAGAAAAATATGACTGCAGCTTGGTCCTCTCAGCTGATCTCTGAGAGAGCTTCAATTTATACGAGAAAATAAATAAATAGAGAGGCGCACGTTCACTGCCTCTTTTGCTTCTACAATTTTTTTTTATTGATGAATAATATCAGATATCTGCTCACATTATGCCATGAGAGAGAGGGCGAAAAGGAGCGTGAACAATTTCAGAGATTACAACAACAACAGATTACTTAAAGAAAGAAAAAAAATCTGAACTTGTAGCCAAATGTCTCAGCAAGAAAACTGTCGTGAACATAAGTATCACTTATAGACAGCTGAAAATTGTGTTACAGCGCCTCCATCTTTCATACAGACGCATTGGCTGCCTCGAGTCTTGGCATTATCAAGGGTTCTTGTAGCTCTGAATTGATGGGAAGCAGATAGCATTGCGAGTATTGTGCCATCAACTGGTCCATGAGCACCAAGGCCACCATAGCTTCCACCATTGGTACCGCTGCATTACCATCCCAAACAAGCATACTCTTAGAGAGAAGTTATCTATTCTTTCACATTCAAACAAGCAAGCATGCATGATTAATATTGTTTCTCTTCAATTTTCACCAACGATGATACTATAAGCCCACTCCAAATTGCATCAATCATCAAAATTCTAAAAGATATTTCAATCATTTGAAGAATCGACCTATCATACAAGGACATACCTCGTGGGACAACACAGGGATCATGGCGACCACGAGCAATTAGATCTGTCTCCTTTTTATCTCTAGTAACTGTATGTTGCTTCTTCTGCGCACCAGTACACCAAATATATATATATATATAAAATCCAGAATAAAACACATGCAAATATTTGTCAAATATGCAAGCGGAGCTTAATAAACCAACAAGAGCAGTAGATACATAATGTGGAAAACAATCTGACAGTTCCTAGCAGATCTTAAGAAATGATCTGAAAGAGAGCAAGCCCATCACAGACATGATCTTTACGTCACCTTAAAAACAAATAACTAGGCATACAAATAAATGCATGCACTAATATTGATATGTAGATAGATCAAACTTACTCCTATTGTAGATGTTGGCTTGAAAGCTATTCTCATGTTTATAATTTCACCATTTGATATTCCTCCCTGCTCGTCAAAAGAGGAAAATATCAAAACTGATGTTCAACCAGGGATATCATACCGAAGTACTAAAATTAGAAAGAGGATCATGAATCAAACAAGCACCTGTATTCCACCAGAACGATTTGTTCTTGTTCGGATTCTTCCATGTTTGTCTGTGTAGAACTCGTCATTATGTTCACTCCCAGTCAAAAGAGTGCCTGCAATGATTTTCATCATTGATTAAGACTTAGAATTGTGGCTTAATATATAGCAATAAAGAAATACAGAGCAGATGGTAGCATCCTAAGCATATCATTCACCAAACTTAATTGAAAAACTTCGGTGCCAAATGTACTCTAAAATGCGCTAAAGTTATCAACCTGCAAATCCACTCCCAAATTCAAAGCCCTTTGTTGCAGGTAGTGACATAGCAGCTTTAGCAAGCTCAGCTTCAAGTTTGTCAAAGACTGGTGAACCAAGCCCCTGGAATGCAATTATAGATTTAATCCAGGAAAAGAATGCACAATAACAAGCCATAAGAATAAGCTTTGTATGTTCAGGATCTAGAAACTTCTTTGAACAATCCAAAATATATATGATGACGAAACATCATGTACAGATCAATACATGCACATTGCACAGGGAGACAGAGACAATCAATACTTACACGCGGTGCATTCCTTACAATACAAGTGACAACACCACCAACAGAATCCCCTTTCACTCGGACAGCATCGATGGCAGCTATCATCTTCTCTGCATATTCAGGATCTGGACATCTGACAATATTGCTCTCCATCTGTTAAGGTGGCATGCATAGCAGGGTCAGACTATGGGCACATAATAAGTGAGCCAAAAACTAAAGAAAACCAATTAGGAAAAATCTCCAGAAAAGGGAATTTGACTTTCATATTTATAAAATATTATTTCTTCTCAGTCAAACTTTTACAAGTCCAAATATAATTTTATGGTTGTTGAAGTGTTGTAAAACTTCATGCAGGATCAAGACACTCAGATTTGTGAGAGGTTCTTGCCACAAACTGACATCCCAAAAATACATCGCAACTTCTTAGTTAGCTTCTCACATGGCTAAACTGAATCCCAAAATAAATGTTCTTCAGAAACACCCTCTCTTACCTGATCAAGTGTAAGAGAGTCGTGATCAACCACACCTTCTGGAAGTACAACCTTGTGGACTTGAGAGACATAAGCAAGAATCTGAAAGCAAAACAAACATTAAGGCAAAGGATAATGAAAAAACAGAAAAAAATCCAGCACTAAAAGGAGCTGTCAAGTTACTCTTATATTTTTTTTTGCATGATAAGATGGATAAAATCATTACAAGGAAACTTGTTTAAAAAAGTTTAAAATCTATTTCCATCCAACATATAAAATTGGAAACAGAATTAAGCGTCTCGGATAGCAAGACTTACATGGGATAACAGAGCATATCCATACAAGTGGAAAAAAATCAAACATGCACAGACCAAACACTCCAAAAGATAAAGGATTTTGTCCACAAATGGTAATGGAGACAAAAAATCACAAGAATGAATTTCTCTACACCCAGGTCTTAATAAACACACCTCAGTTCCTGCATATAGTTTGAGAATTTTCTTAGCAACACCTCCAGCAGCAACTCTTCCAATTGTTTCTCTTGCTGAAGATCTACCCCCACCCTTCAGTTAGAATTCAAATAAATGATGTCACACTTGCATTTCATAATAATGCCAACAGTAACTTTATAATCAGAGTGCTTATTGGTTACATAAACTACCTGAACTGATCTAACACCATACTTCATGTCATAAGTTGCATCTGCATGTGAAGGCCTGTAAGCAACTGACATTTCACTATAATCCTGAAATTCAACAAAATAAGAATGAGACTTTCTCAACTGCTTAGAAAATACAAAACAATACCATCCAAGTATATCGTTGCCCAATTAAGTGTGCCTTTCCCTAGTAAACAGACACCCCATTATTTATCTTGTTCCAAAATTTTCAAATCAAACTCATATCCTAAAATTTTAGCAATCGAATGTACATGCAGTCACCATCATAGTGGATAACAGAACTATATTATTTTGAAAACCCTAGGAAATATTCTTTAGGCAGACACTGCAAACTAATCTAAAATGGAAAGTAAAGACTAGGCAAAATCATTTTCCATCAACAAAATTTGCTAAAAACATACTGTAAGCCCGTTTTCAGCTAAATTGACCTCCTTATATATGCCAAGTATCACACATGCCTCTAGCATTAAATACTCACTAATCCTCTCTGATCAGTATTTGGTACAAATACATGAATCGGCGTCCCAGTAGTCAGTCCTGCAGTTAACACACCACCACCACCATATCAGCAAATCAAAAACCAACACCATCAGCAACAACCCATTAACAATAAAAGAAGAAGAAGAAAAAACCTTCAGAAACACCGGAAGATATTTTGCAGGTATCCGTCTCTTTTCTCGGAGTCGTAATTCGGCTCTGACCTGGCCTCCTGCACACACAAAAAATTAATCAATACAATACACCTTGAGGCACAAAACAAATCACAAAAGTAATTCTTTGAAAAAAAAGAAATAACCTTCTATCTAGATCAAATTGCATATCAGCTTCGGATAGGGGGATGCGCGGAGGACATCCATCAATTATACAACCAACACCACCTCCGTGTGACTCACCAAACGTAGTTACTCTAAAATTAGTCCCAAATGTGCTTCCCGCCGCATTTATTTCTATATTAAATAAAAAACATAAGTCAAGCTGAGTAAACCTAAATTCAATATCTAAAATGCGAGAGATTATGCAAGAAGATAAATGAATTGTTAAAAAGAGAAGGACACTTACGGAGTTTCTTTGGAATACGTGAGCGGAAGGAGATCTGAACGGAGGAGATTGAGAGTTTACGGAGGTCGGAGGAGATTGAAGCACCGTCGATTCTTGAGGAACCGAGGAAGGACTTGGAGGTAAGAGTAGAAGAAGCCATTGATCTCTCTAATGAAAATCGATAGAGAGAGATGAGGGGAGAGAGTAGGCTGGGAGAGATTGGTTTGGTTTTATTTAATAAAGCAAATTGCGTGGGGTTTTAACTTTGAGATGTCTAGTGGTGGTGTAGTTGCTGTTGTAGCTTGTCTGGAACCACCTACCCCCCTCTTCTCCTCGTCTGTGTGTGAGAGAATTTCCCCCTTCTTTTTTTTTTCTTTTTTTTTTTCAATTTTTTGGGTAGGTAAGCACTGACTAGGCAGGTAGGGTGGAGAATGGGAAGGCGATGGCCCAATCTTTGCTTGGATATCATACAAACTTGGTAGGTGGTGGAGTGACATAACAATAATTTGCAAAGAACAGCCACCAACCTGTAATTTGTCCATACTTGAACAAAAATACGACTTGGTCAATTCATACATTATACGGTGGCTCCTTCTTTTACACCGGCCACCAGTTTGGTTGTTTGACTACATTTTAATCCAAGACCGCACTGCTAAAAGATCGTTCTACGTAGATGCTAGCTAGCTATTACCAAGAAACTGCTCATGTTTTTCGACTCACAAAAACTCTTAGATTTTTAGACTGCGAGAAGAAAAGAATGCGAGAGAACCCATTCAAAGCGCAAATGCAAGAGATGCCAATCGAATACAAAAAGCAAGGGGAAAATAATAATGATACACTTGTATGGAATTTTTTATAATGGTAAGTTGTAACAATCGAATACAAAAGCAAGAGTCAATGTTTAAATATAATTGGATCTCAAGGCCGCTACAAAGAAGAAAAAACTGTGAAGCTGCGTTGCCCCTGATCTCTCTACAGGGCTATCTGTGGTTGTGTGCAGCAAGAATGACAATTTCTGGGGGGGTGGGGGGGGGGGGGTTGTGGAAAAGAAAATACAACAGTGTTGCTATTCTATAATGTAAACGTCTGGTTCTGATCCTACTGAAATTCTATCACTGCGCTTGCTGGTGCTCGTGTTTTCAGTAACATTTCATCGTATTCGTCTTCAGGATTTGATAGAGCAACAATAGCTCCTCCTGCACCTATAGAAGCTTCACCGTCATGAATAACTATTGTTCTTATCACTATATTCAGATCAAATGTCTGGTTATATGAGAAAAATCCAATGGAACCTGAGTAGATCCCACGAGAACTGCTTTCAAGAGAATCGAGAAGCTCCATTGATCTCAATTTTGGCGCACCTGTCATTGAGCCACCAGGAAATGCAGCCCTGACACAGTCAACTGCACTTACATTTGACCTCTTCTTTCCTCGAATTGTACTCACCATAGTATGCACAGTTGCATACGACTCTACTTCCATAAGATGTGGGACATGAACAGAGCCAGGCTCACAGACACGACCAAGATCATTCCTCAAAAGATCGACAATCATAAGATTTTCAGCTTGATCCTTTTCACTAGAGAGAGAGAGAGAGAGGTCAGTTCATAGAAAGAAGAAAAATAGAGCAATTCTTGCACTCAAAATGCATTTATTCTGTTCAATATGATTTACACGGCCAAAGTATTTTCAAAGGTAACTAGTCTGTTCAATATTATTTACATTCATTTTTATAGCGTGTGAACATTAAAAAGAATGATTTCTCATGTCTAGCATGAACGTAAAATCACATGATAAGCTATCAAAGTTTCAATTTGAAGACCAGATTCAAATTTACCTGTACTGCAGTTTCAATTTAAGCTCTTCATCTTCCTCCATGGTCACCCCACGAGCTATGGTACCTTTAATCGGCTTTGATTCTAATATACCATTTCTGTCCAAGCGTAGGAATCTCTCAGGAGAAGAACAGCAGATGCACAAATCTTCATTTGAAAAATTAAGCCACGCAGCATATGGTGCTGGATTTTTCTCTCTGAGGTGAAGGTAAAGTCCCAAGGTATCTATCTCTCCAACTGTTTTTCTCATCTGAGAAGTGAGACATAACTCGTAGCTTTCCCCATCTTTAATGTATTCTAGACACTTTCTAACATCTTTAATATACTGCTCTCTAGATTTCTCACCAAGAAAACCTGCCTTGTATGGGGAAACTGTTGCATTAGGGGAAGCCTGCTCCCCTAACTTCCTTGTGGCAGAAGCTTCTAAGCAAAGCAACTTATTTTCCGTGTCATCTAACCATGGAATGCTGGTTGTGCTTTCCTCATGTAAAGACAATATATAAACATTGTCATTAAGATGATCGATGACTACAAAATTATCTGCAAAGAAAAAACAAGCATCTGGAGTCGTAGATTTGTGACGGTTGGATAGCATGCCACATTCAACTTTGAGGCTATACCTGCAATATGAGAGATATATTGTCAAAAAATTGCAAAACCAGATTCAGCCAGGATGTTGCATAAAAAGGATGCTCCAAGGGATATGATATTTCCAGTTGAACTTCAGTAAATTAGCCTGTTCATGTTTTAATTTCTTTTACTTCGTCTTTTGCATTTCCAAGTCCTTTCAAAAGGGATGCAAGGATAAAAATATTCATTTCTAAAAAAATCCAAACAAGATAATTCTTGATGATAAATGGATCTATGTAAAGCATTTCACTACCTACAACACAAGATCCAAGCAAGCAGCAAGGAGTAATTGAATGGGTCTGTGATGTGTGTGGAACTGAGACACGGCACATTTAGAGATTAATGCCTGGTATTTATGGAGGTTTGAATGAAGAGGCATTTCATGCAATGCTAAAATAGCTTGATGACTTTATGTTACCCATTCAAACAAGATTAACCTGCACATGGAGAGAGAAAGAATTTACCCAAAGTAACCAATATAACCACCATGAAAATCAAATGGCAGTTCTTCAAAATCTTCTTCATCGTAAGTAAATGATAGTAGCTCCTAGAAACCAGATCAAGCAACAAAAAACATCTATCAGACTGGATCTAGCAATCTGATTGAAAGCATGAATATAAATTTTTATTCATCCTAAACACATATTAGACAAGTGGCATTAGAGTCTATGTTTGCATGCTTCAAACTTTTAGTCAAGCACTAAAAGCCCTGTCATATTTGTCAGAGGCAAATGAACTTCAAATGTTTTATATAATGTGTCATTATTTCCATGCAGACTCAACTCGATTGCCCCCCCTCCCCAAATCCCAAAAAGGAAACTAAAATTTAAGCGTAATTTATATTTGTAATGTGTCATGATTTGATGCACAAAAACAACCAGTAAAGTCTATGCAATTATACCTGGTTCAAAAAATCAAGAAAACCTTTTTCCAAAAACATGCTTTTGGTGGATCCTTGAGTATCTTTGATTGATAAGTAACCTCCACCTTTAAAATCCATATCACTGAAAAATAAGTGCAGTACAAATTATTTTCTGTAAAGGATCACGTGAAAAACTAGATAATCACACAATCTTATCTATCAAAAAAAGAAACCCAATCTTGCACCTGACTCAGCAAAACATCACTCTAAACAACTAGTTAAAAACATAAATAAAGCAAAAAAAAAAGTGACAAGAGAATAAATCAAACAAACAATTGAAGGGATATGTGAATGACTATAATTCAAGAATAATTCAAGAAGAAGAATAAAATGTCTGAGTTAACAAAACCTTTGATCTGACAATCTAAATGTCATTTGCCTCCAAAGTGGTCCGTCTTTACCCCCCATAAATGAAAAGCGTGCTCTTTTCTAAATGTTCAAAAGCAAGAAAAAATAAAGGATGTCAAAATCCCTAAAAGGGAAGGTTAAAAATAATAAACATGACAACAAAGTGCTATAAAATTTTCAGAGAGTAAGACCTTTTCTACTGAGGAACTGTCCAGCCAAAACGTATTTTCAGCCTTACAAGCCCCAAACAGTTCGTTAAATATGTTTCTTGCTCCACCAACTCGGGCTGCTAATTTATCAAATTTCCTCCATTTCAACTTTAAATGCCTAACGTTGATGCTTGATTCTGGAAACTTCAATGCACTGGAAATGCTGAGACAATTCATGTTGGCATTTCCAAGTAATTGGCTTCTTTTTAAAGCTTCTTTGAATGGTTGTGCATCTTCCTTGTGTACTAATGATCCAATTCTAGGAACTCTAAACAGCTGACTAGCAACATGCACCTGCATGCATGCTAAAAAAAGTTTACTGCTCGGGGGAAATTACTGGCTATGCAGATGCATAACATTAGAGAAATAGAGTTATTCATGAGGTAAACTTTTAGGCAACGCAGATGGCGAGATACAGTTTCAGAATGAAAAAGAAAGCATGCAGAAGGAGGTTGGACCAGACATATTCACTAAATGCTGACACCATGCTCCCTATACTCATTGAAAGTTGCTCTTAAAATACTTTGTTGATTGGTCAAACCGCAAACTTAATGCTAAGTTCTCTAACAACACGCAAGAGGCCTATTCCGTATCGCACAAGGGAACTCCCATTGGAGTATAAATTGCTGCACAGGCATAGCATAATTCTACAATTTTCAAATACACATGCATATACATAAAGAAAGATAGTACAAAATAGATCCACTGCTAAGAAAAATTAATTGGTAATCTTTACCAGTATAATGAACATTTCTCTCGTTAATAAATGTTGACCTTGGCCTCAGTCTCTGCCAATAATCCTCTGTAATCCCTCTAAAATTCTCAAATATTTGCCTTCCGTGACACGTTGCAATACTTTCTGGATGAAACTGAAGGTCAAGACAATCAAGAATGTAAAGCACGGAAAAGCAAATCAGGGAATAACTGCAGCACAAAGATGGTAAACAAACCTGTAAGCCATAGTGCGGCCTACTAGAATGCATAATGCCCATGAGAACTTTTCCCCCTTGCATTCTTCCAGGGTGGCTAAAAGACCAAGAAGCTCCATTGTGTGATCCTGTTGAAAAAGTATCAAAAGATGTGCTTGGCCTAATCTGATTCTTGCACGCATCAGGGTTGAGACCAGAATTCGGAGACTCAAGGAAAGAATGAGTGCTGCTAGAAGTCCAAGCAGTCGGTATAAGTTCCTTTGGCAGTGCTTCTGAATCTATGATGAGAGAATGATACCGTACCACCTGCAACAATCAAGAGAAAAGTAGTGGTAAATGAAACACTCATACACCATGGTCCCTACTACATACAGTATAAAAGCCACAAGTAAATTTACATCCATAAAGCATAAGAATACAGATGGACCTTAAAACCAGATTTTCTGCCAGAAGGGATGTTATCAAACAGTCTGCTTCCATTATGTTCGATTTCACTGTAAGGCAGAACATCAGTGATAAAGTTAGTGGAGGGGGGATCAAGAGCATGAAAGACCATTTTGCGAGTATTAGCAAGTCATTTATCACAAAATAAGGTCATGCTTTTACCATGATAGACACAACATCCAAAAAATAGATACTAATGATATTATGGTGACTAAACTACATACAATAAAATGGAAAAATATTTTACCCAAGAACACCAGGACGATATAAGAAAACCTTGAAATTATGTTCAAAACATACCTTAAGCGTCCATGGACTGGTTCAGATGCATGGACAATTCTAGCACCATTGGCATAGCCCAAGGCCTGTCATAAGAAAAGCCATTTAATTCGTTAGTGGAAAGCAGATCGTGATAAAAGATCTGTCTAGTTGAAGGAAAAGTTACATTTACATGCAATATCGGAAGAGAATACTGCATCGAGCAAAGATTAAAAAACAGATAAAAACTTGATTTAACTTGGGTGTACACATGTTAATTTATAGAAACATAAAAACAAGTAGTAATTGATCAAGATAAATTCAGCCAACATGGAATATGACATTGAACATGAACCAAAATACCTGATGTCCAAGGCAAACACCCAGAATAGGAATGTCCCTGCACTCAAGCAGCAGTCGAAGACATATTCCTGTAAGATTTAAATAGATTCTGAAACGTAATGTGATTAAATCCACTCTAATAAAAATGATAAAATATGTCAAACAGAAAATAAACTGAACCGTATCATCATCGTAAGCGAAGTGAGCCTGTGACAAACAAATATCCCACTATCCTGCCAGC
>Ga0325411_1005226_pt1 | contig 14441 bp, 8 predicted proteins | sample PopdelMetagenome_13_FD_206181 | JGI IMG/M metagenome (GOLD analysis project Ga0325411, IMG submission 206181) | Populus deltoides microbial communities from Bellville, Georgia, United States - Xylem-PdIQD-R4 | ecosystem: Host-associated > Plants > Phyllosphere > Stem > Wood/Secondary xylem... | reverse complement strand
TGGGGCTGATTTGGGGACTGTGTTGTACACTTTGTTGATGGACAGATCAGGGTGATGGAAGCAAGACAGTTATGCTAAAATTATAGCTAACGAACAAGCCATACAATGATGAAAGATCAGGAATTCAAGACACCTTGATGATGGGGACTGATTGGGGTGAAGAATTTGGTAGCCAAGTCGTGCAAAAATTTAATTTAAGAACCATACCAGATGGATTTGGTTTAGTGTATTGTCTTGGTAGGGAGATAGTCCAGTGGTGGCATGGTATTGGGAGTCTACACTTTGACAATGTACAGTTTGGGTGAGAGATTCAGCAACTAAGTCAGTGGGTTCGGTTGAGGAGTTAAAATCATCAACAAAGATAATTTGGTATGCTATCTTTGAGATGAGATAGTATGAGTGGCTATTATGTGCATTATAATGACATGTGGTTCATGGTGATGGAAGTAAAATGGTATATGTCTTTGTTGGGTTAGCATATTAGGAATTCTCAGCGGCCAAAACATGTGACAAAGATTGGACAGCAGAGTTGTTGCGTTAACGAAATTTTATGGCCAATAAGAAAGTGTCTTAGGTGCAACTGTAGCGTATGGAAGACTAGGTCAGATAGATTTGATGTTGGGATGTTATGTGTGTGCTTGGGCAGGACTGGGACTTGCTGAAAGAACTTCAACACAAGATATGTTGATCACTGAAACTAGGTTGTTCATTTTTATACTTGCAGGTTACATGTGGGATAGCTAGGAGAGTTGGGTGAATTTATGGGGTTCATTTGATTCTTCAAGATGGGTTCTATATGGTGTTTTTTATGGAGAGAATAGGATCTCTAGGATGCTGTAAAAAACATCTGAATTCATGAATACAACTTGTGGATGAATGAACTTAGCATGTGGGATTACCAAGAAGATAAGTACTATTGTGTTTGTGACTTGTGGGAGTTGCATATGAAATTCAAAAGACATGGTAGCTTGTGATAGTGTGATGTTGCAACTTTATCATTGTCTAAACAAGATTGATGGGATTGATCTCGATAGTTTTGTGTGAGACTCAAAGTTTATTTGACTATGTTGGGAAACAAGCAAGATCTTAGAGAAGATCATAGTCATAGCTTAGTTCGGAAATTAGTTGACGATGGGACTATTACGGCTTCCTAGGCATCGAAGATTCGATGGACGTCAACTTTTTCTAACGAGGGAGATTTGTAACGGGGTTAAATTTATCAAGGGTACACTGATGAAAATAGTGATGGAACGACATAGTGGGACAGTGTCAAAATCAGCAGCACTAATTAGATTGATAGTGTCGATAAAATCAAAAGTAAGGGATAATGATAAGTCTAAATGATGGACAGTTCAAGACTTGACGAAAAGATTACTGGCATGAATGGCAGCATGCATCGGCAGTGGCAGCGTGCATAAGCATTGGCAGATTCGAAAGCGATTCGGTAATATCGATTTATTGGCAGAGTGGGCTGACAAGAGTGGGGACTTGGACGACAGACAGTTCAAGGCATGATGAGACATAATAGGACTGGCAACAAAGGTGTTGGTAGTGGGAGTTGGTTTGTGGGAGGCAAGCCAAGGGAGTTACGACAGTTTGGGACAATTAGTGGTAGTTTTCTGTAATTTCTTGTATGAGGAGAAATGGCCAGAACAGACAAACATGTGTCTTGAATTGTGCTGGAACTTTGGGATAGTTTCCTGTTGTAACTTCTAATATATTTTTTGTAATATGTAGGCTGTAAATTTATTATGTAACATGCAATGCATTGTAGGCAATGCAAGTTCTATGGGTAGGCAGAATCATTGTGCATAACGCACACACAGAAAAACTTGTGTATATTTTGAGTCAAGGAAGGGTTGGGTTCCTGTAATAACTTGTGTGTTTGTACATATTGCATCATTTTTACTTGTGTGTTTTGCTTGTCTCGTAATAGGGGAAAGTGTGGAGAAACCTCTTGGTGAGGGGAAACACTTGATTGTTAGACAAATACGAGTGGATCAATGGAAAGGAAGGTTAAGTCTGGCAGGGGGCTAGGTTGTCGCATAAGAGCTGGGAAATTTTAACTAGAAAAATCCGACCCTGTGACAATTTTATATATATATATATATATATATATATATATATATAAACAAACATATAAAGGGTGTTGCTCTTTTATTGTATCAATCATTATAGATGTAGAGACATTACACTATGAATTGTGATGAAGTAGTGACAATTTTGCCTTTTAAAGAGAATTTTGGTTGCCCAAGTTTTGAGGGTAATTTTATCTTTTCAAAAAAATCAATCGGTCATTAAAGGATTACTAAGGGTCACTTTCATCTTTTCAATTTTTTCAAATTTATTTGCCTTCAAGCTCAAAAAAACAATTGTTGGGCAAGGGTGTTTATGCCTTTATATTTTTTTCAAAGTTGTGAAATGACCTTTCTACCCTTATATTCGGAGAAAAATAAGAAAAGGATATAGAGGTGATTTTATCTTTTCATGTTGATTTTTTATATGAATGTCGGAATCACAAGGGATGCTTTGGACTTTTCTCTTTGAATAATTAATTTTTAAATCAAAGAACAATTGTTTATTGCTAAAAAAATAATTTTCAAAAAAATTTTATTGGTTTATCCTGGTATTTTAAAAAAATATTTTTTTTAGTATTTAATTTTTGAATGTTTTTTTTTTGTTGATGAGCTTTATTTTATAAAAAAATAATTATTTTGAAATAATATTTATAACATGTCTAACCTTGCATATTGTTTTTTATTTTATTCACTCAATTTCATGTGTTACTATTTTTATTATTTTTTATTGATTTTAATAAAAGTTTTGTTGGCACAAATTAAGTAATGTCTCATTTTATGAGGTTAAATATCTTAATCTATATCTATCTTCTTTTTTCTAGTTTTTCTTTTAGTTATTATTAATATTTTTTTTGTTTATTTACATTGATAATTATCGATTTATTTTATTAGATGCTTAGAAGTATATCGAAATAGAATGTTTATCGAGAGTTTTTTTTTAAAAAAATATCAAATATGTTTTCTTGAAAAAGAAATATCAAATATCTAGTGCGTGCGTGCAGGGGCGTTGTTGTTTTGATGTACACTTAAAATCGAAAGTTCTTCTACCTAGATGATTGGGAGTAAAAAGCTTATGGTGCTATAAAAGAAAAAATTATTGTGGTCTGCAAAATAAATAAATAAATAAGATTATAAAGAAAATATGTATTAAACATGTTGTAAAGAAAGAAAAATGAGATTGGGTACTGATAAAAAGGGGGGAAATATAGAAAACATGGTATAAACAAGTTAAAGCTCCGATATTGTTAACCATTGTGTGAATCACGGCCATGATTTACCTACATGTGTTGCCAGAATCACCGACTTTACATGAACAGCCACAACTATCCTTGGGAAAATTCAGTAGATTATAATGCTAGATGAGCGTTCCTTGAAGGCAATGAAGCTATGTATCCTGGTCATCCTATATATTTCTTCAAAGCTGTCATGGAGATTTCTTCCCTGGTCGTGATAAAGAAACCCCCCCCCTCCCCCCCCACCTTCCCAAAAAAAAAAAAAATTAATAATAATAATAATAATAATAATAATAATAATAAAAAATAAATACTCTGATCCTTCATATCTTGAGAAAAAAGATTTCAAACTTGTCTCGGAAAAAAGAACAAATAGTAAGATATGAAAAGTGAAAACTGCAAGTCAAATTTGAAATGTTGTCCAGAACATTAAAAACTACAATACCGAACAACGAAATAATTGAAAAAAATATGATACAGGTACAGGTAACTTCATCTCAGCAAAGCTCATTCAGCTGCCACATTTTCAAACTGCCATGGGTTGAATTCCATAGATCGAATGTCAGTCTCTTCAATGCTACCTGAACTATCTATAGCAGCCCGGTGTTCAGAATACTTGCCATTGTACTGGTACACTTCTAAGTCACCCCAAGGTGTAGGGTGAATCTCATCAGTTCGATCAAACCATCTTGGAGTAAACTGGTGACCCTTAACCTCTCGGTTTCGCTTCTCGGCTCTCTGTCTCTCCTCCAGACTAAAAACAAGGTAAAACACAATAATAGTATTAATTCCCCTTTTCAGCGACCAGAATGAACTCAATAACGAGCATGGTCCATGTAACCATGAATTTTCCTGGGGAGAAGCCTTTTTAGATTCAATTTAGCATGCAAAACTGTTGGCATGGACCAACCCTATTTTTCTAGTGTTTAAGACACATGCATGCATGCATGCATAAAAGGGTGAGATGGTACCTGCTCTTCTCATAGCCAGCCTTGGATATATCACCGTGTTCAAGAGCATATCTATCAGGGCGTAAACGGGAATCTGATCCTAGTAACTTCTTTGGAGCAGTGTCAAAGCTGTTGATCTTGTGAGCAAAATGTGTATACTGGAATTTATCGTTCTTTGGAGCTTCTGCAACCCTCCATACCTGAAGAATGGCAATAATAGAATGATGAGCTATGGGCCCAGTTAACAAATAAGTCTTGCCATCACTCAACCCAGAAATAGTGAAACCCTATAATTACAATTCAATAACCATATAGCATATTCAAGTGATTTAAATATTTAAATAGAAGTCACAAATCCTTTCAGCTCCTGAAAAAATTACAAATTAATTAATAAGCAATTTCTTGGAGAAAACAAATACACGAACTATTGTCCAAGAAAATCCAGGTTATCAACAACTACAAAAACTTGAACAAGGATGGATGAAAATCTTCCCATGTCAAGAGCTTCCCTTGTCATTAAATATGGTACTAAGAGAACACAGGGAGCTGCTAACTTCCAAAAAAAGGTTTTTTGGGCAAAGCAAGCAACATGACAGTTTTTCAGCAAAAAATTCCCTTACACTACTAATCTTTGGATTTATTTTTTTATAAATAAAATACGTGAACTTTATATCTTCTATCAATTCTCTTGTTTCATAACAGAAAAATCCGTCTTTTCTTTTGCCCATAACAAAAAATAAAAAGGCAAGATCAATTGATTCCACAGTATTAAAGTCGTTCAGAAATGGATGAGGTGTTTAGATAGTCTAAACAAATTGCACCTTTTTATTACTTGCAGGAAGTCCAAAAAAGAAGAAAAGAGAAGGATTATGAGAGATGTAAAAGAGTGAGAAGAACAGGACCATGTTCTACCTAAATCAAGCAGATTCAAGACTCAAGAGTACCTATAATAAAATTTGAAATTCAAAATTCTCAAATTATTACAGCAATTAACTACCACTTAACTACAAAACCAAATCCTTAATGAGTGCCCTAAGAGCACCCACTAGCTATTCCCTTTCAATATTAGAATCAAGTGGTTTGACATGTACATCCTCAAATTTTTTTATAACATGTGACAACAGATGTTTAAAATAGGCATAATGCTAACTTGGCCAAAGGTGGGTAACTTTGCGCCAAAATATACTAGTTAAGGACCCTTGCATTTCTTCATGGCACTATAATTTTGCTTTTTTTTTTTCTCAATTGAGTACTTTTCTATTCCTTAAACTGGTATAACTCAATTCTTTGTATAAATTACAGCAAACTTTGATAATTAGAGTAGATGGGCCTTTTTTTGTGATATTCTTTTTACTTTTCATGATATTTTTTTGTTGTTAATATCACAGAGGCTGCATATTAAATTTGAGAAAAAAAACCATTTTTTAAAAACTATAATCACGAAATAATTTTTAAAACTATAATCATGTAATAATTTTGTTAGCAAACACTAATTAAACAATTCTGAGAACTCGGAGAGAAATCCAACAAGAAAACATTATTAATCAAAGCATAATTTAATACTGATATGAAGTCAAGACTAGCTAAAAATCTGTTTCATTTGTCCCTCTTAAACCCAAATGACATACTATTTGACAAAAAAAATTCTTATTCCTAACTATAAAACTTTAAGCCAATAATAGACTGTCAAATATGTGATTGTATACTCTTAAATAAAAATTAACAAAATTTAACATGGTGTTGTGTTTGAAATGTACAAGTCTTTTTTTCTTTTATTATGAAATGTAGATCTATATGGATTAATTTGTCAAAATGATAATGAGATTTCATAAACACTTAAAATGTGAAAAATAAAAGTTGAAGAGGCAGGTAATTTAAGCATTTGAAGTGTTAACATAGAGCAAGTACATGAAAGGTCAATAACTTGAGAAATAAAACACCTATAGGATATCATAAATTGGTAGGAACCTAACTAATTGAAGAAGATAACTTTCAATGAGGAAAAACAATTGCAATATGCATACACCTTAAGCGAATTGACACATCCAGTGATTTACTAGAATCTCCATTGGATTTAATTATTAACTTTTATGTGTTGATGATGTCCTATTTTATCCAGATCTTTGTAAGTTAAATAGTAAAATCTCATTCTTTTTTTATTTTGATATTAAACTCAATTATTGTTTAATAATAAAGAGAGGGAGGGAGGGATCATTAAAATTTGCTGACAGGCTGTAAAACTTAAAAGATTCAATTTCGTAAACAAGAATACATATCAAACCAAAGACAATTTTGGATTTGCCTAAGCAAAGATAAACCATTTCCATAAGAATTAAAAACATTCTGTATATTAAATAGTCAACCACCAAGAAACATTAGACAGCTTTAAGCAAACCTAATTACGAGATAACAATAAAGAAAGATATGGTCTAAAGACAATCAATCAGCTACTCATGGTCTTACACCAAATATAAACAGGACCCAAGTAAAAAGCTTGTCATACATGGGAACAGCAAGGGTGTACAATAACCAATAGAAATTTCTAATTAGAAAATTACAAAAAGACAAAACAACACTAACCTCCTTCATTTCAGTGCCTGCAAGTGGCTCTCCTTCCATGTCACAGGGTTGATAACTCATTGATCCGTTCCATTTCCCTGTCATCAATATCTGGGGCTCCTCAGCAGCATTGTATACATATCCATCCACCTCATAGCGACCAGCTCTGCAAAAGTCTCTTAAGAGTTAAAAATAATTTATAGAAAGATTGAGATTATTAAAATATGCAAGTGATAATCTCATTGAATGTGAAATTGAACTTTTAGACAAGATTCATCAACCTAAAACTACACTGTACAATTTAAAGGCCTTTTAGTTTGTTGATACATGATCATGTAATAAAATAATGAATTTCCATGGTAGCATTTACAAACAAAATTCAACAATGGAATACCATAACCAGATGAAGATTTCAACCATACTAAATGGACTTAATAAGAACCATATATAAATGCTGCCTCAAAAAGGCACCTGCACCCATGGTGGAAGTAAACTAAGTGGGGGACATAGGATTTGTTAGAAGGATCAGCAACCTTATATGAAAAGAGCTTTCCCCAGTCTAGCATGCAAACAAATCATAAATGTTCCAGCAGAAGCATCCAACACTATCTAAAAGGTGAAGTAACCATACCCAAACCAGCCGCATGGTTGAAAATACAGTACAACTTTGTCCCCTGTTGTCATGTTTGTCAGGACCATCTCCCCTGGTGAATCAATCCAAGTTCGTCCAAAGATTAAGTTACTCACTTTCGTTAGAGGAGGCACCAAATCAAGAATTACACCATCTCTTTTGAGTGTCACACGTGTTCTGCATGCACATTGCAATGTTAGATATACATTTGTATATTTTTCTACAGAAGTAAATTCTTCGTAAAACTAGTTGTAGACAATAATCACACTGAAAGCATCTCAAAAGGACTGTCCCAAATGAGAAGTGGTAAGGAAAACAGCACAACTTTACTAGGAAAAAATCTTATGTGGCATTATGATACATGGATAGAGTTCCAAGCCAAGTGATATTTGAGGTTAGAGTTCTACAGAACTAAATTCTTGGTAAAACTAGTTATAGACAATAATCACACCCAAAGCATCTCCAAAGGACTGTCCCAAATAAGGTAAGGAAAAATACATAGCTATACTAGGAAAACATGACATTATGATACATGGTTAGAGTTCCAAGCCAAGTGATAGTTGAGGTTAAAGTCCCAGCCCACTTTCTGTGAAAAGGTGGTTCAAAAGAAAACAAAAGGAATCATCTAGTATAAGTTTCCTTAGGAAAATATTTATAATTAAAAAAAATCAAGGAGAAATATTATTAAAAAAAAATCAAGGAGAGAAACCAGAAAAGATAGTTACTGGTTGGTACACTAGTTCGTACTATTGTTATGTAATTTGAATTAAAGCTATTGTTAAGAGGAGGAGGAGGAGGAGGAGCCATTGTTTTCTAGTTTGAAAAAATTGATAGTACAGTTTTATAACCAAAAACTAAATATAATAAAGCCATTGTGTTTTATTTAAGAAAATTAATGGAGCCGTTCTTTTTTATTTAGAAAGATTAATAAAACATAATCAAAATTTATATTTTTTTTATGAAATACACGAATAAAAAGAGAAGAAAACTGAAATTTATTTCCAGAAGAGGAAACACATCCCTGGACATCACCATCGACCAAATGATTTTCCAACAATCCAATGATATTAAATGTCACCCTCATGCCAGCACACAGCAAGAAGAGGACACAAGGGGGAAAGTTCATCAATTCAGGATACATACCTCTGGTCAAAGGAGGTTAAATACACAGGTAACTGTATTACTTTTAAAAAAAATTATTTATGATAGAGATTTCTGCATGTTGCCCCTTCACCCTTCAGCTTACATTCGAAATCGCAACAAATAAATAAAAATATAGATATCCACTAAACTGATTCCAAAGTTCTAGAATAGCATATCAAAGGAGACTACAAAACCACGGATGTTTTTACCTCCCAAGAGGATAGATCTCGATTGAGTTCCCTAAAAATTTAGTTTTGACCTTGGAAGTGATATCATAAGTAAAATGCTCATTTTCAGCATGTCCGGCGCTTATTGGCGGATGATGACTAACCTGTGAGAAAAGATGTATAACAATGAGTTGAAAATTTGCTACCATATACATAAATTCAACTTAAAGACCAAAGAAATGAAGGACAGGAAAGCAGTAGAGTTTGACAACTATCATTCAAAGAAAAGGTTAAAAGATAAATCTCTAACTGCTAACATTTCACATGTATCTCACCTGTTCTGATATAAAAGTAAGGTTTCCATGATTTGTCAATTCATAAGTCTCACCAAGAATCGGATTAAACGGCTTCCATGTGCGTTGAAAGGCATAGTATACAGATATGAAAAATGACGCTGCAATCACCACATCATCAGCCTCATACCATAAATGTATGGACAGAGTATGAGAATGGGAGAGGGAGAGGGAGAGGGAGAGAGTGATCATACCACTATACACCAAACACATGTAGGGATCCTCGCATTCATCTGCAAGATCTAACAGGTGCGAGTACTCCATCAACTGTGACCATACAATGCCATCAGTCTCTTCATAAAATTACATAGGATGAACGTTATAACAAGTAATAGCCTAATAAAGCAAACCTCTGCCATTTTCTGCAGCATTGACATTGGCTCGAAAATAAGTACAGGAAGTGTAACCATAGATGTAACATCAGATCCTACATACTTTTGCATCATCTTCCAATAACTGTCCCGATCCTGGAGAAAAGCAAGAAAACAACAGATGAATATAATCACATGCACATGTTTCTCTGATTTATTGTATGAGAATACTAAATCATTTTATTCCACCAAATACAAAAGGCATCTTCTTGCTACAGGAGGGTTCATTTAAGCATCAATGAAACTAGAAATTGAGTTTCTAAAAGAATATCATTTCTATCTTACTATGTCAGACACGCATTGCATATAACTTTGCATGAGGAGCCATAGGACATAGCCACTAGAGCTTTGACTACATGCAAGCTAAACTGATCTAATATATTGTAGGCGGACTACAGTTCAAAACTATATTCAATTTTAAAACATCAAAGCCTTGCCCCTGATGGAAGCATGTAGAGTGTCAGTTGGTACAGCTGATATTTAAGATAATATTTAATATGAACATGCGCCCCTGTAAAGCTAATCAAGAATTGTAAACTATGCTAAACAGGTCTTGATCTGATGTGTCTTTTATTCTTTCCTTGCCAACATCATGATGTCCCAAACTAATTTGAAGTCAGAACTCATCCTACAGATGCACAGAATTGCATGAACATATGCACTACAAAGCTGATTAGATGCACTGCTGTCCAGAACATGTTCCGGAAAGACCCAGTATCGTGTTTCAAATCCATCAACCGTATTCATTCGATTGAACCAGCTTCCTGCACTAACTTTAGCTCGCCACCACACACAAAACACAGAAGAACAGCAGTGTACCTCTTGTTTCCATCTTCCCTTACTTGCTTCCTCTTCAGCATCTTCTGTGCCTCCTTCAGGATTGACGACTTCCAGTCCTTCATATGGCACTAAACTGCAGAAAAGAAAACCGACGCAGCTTGTCAACAACCAATCAAAACCACGAAACTGTTAAAATTGTCAAAAACATCCTCCGCCTGGCTTACCAAACATATTGACAAATGCAAAAAAGTGTGATTCCCAGAACCTATTCAATATTAATCCTGCCAGCTTGAGCATGACAGGTGCTTAACACAACTAAAATTAACCCAAGCCCGCTCATCATTTCACGATCAAAATTCAAAACGCATCTCAAAGATATAAATCACGCTGATATGGATCATTCATAAAGCTATATTATAATAAAATCATTGATAAATACTAGTAAAAAAATTGATTTCAATTCGAGCAAAACAAATAAGGAAACAAACAGATCATCAATAAATCCTGTTTACATCCAAGGCACTAAACTAGAAGATAATTACATCGGGCGATGCATCGTTTGTAACCAAATCCAAATCCATGAGCAACATGTATCAAGAACTGGAGAAAAAAAACAGAAGAAGAAAAGAAGAAGAAACGGATCTGGATACCCGTTGACTGATCTGGTCATGGCGGTACCAAAATTGGACAAACTGGAAGCGATCGAAGCGAAGAAGCCACCACCGCTACCGCTACCACTTTCGCTTTGTTTGGGATCATTAGGAGGAGCCATTTCTTTGGAAACCCTAGGAAACAGATGCCGAGCGACAACTAGAGAAAGAGAGAATTGATGATGACGACGGTGTTCGTTTGAGATTTGTTTTTATAAATTAAGAAATGATAAAGGAGGGGTAATAATAATTATAATAATAATAATAATGCACTACGGCTATTTGAATATTATTTATTATTAATACTGGAAGGGAACAGCGATGAAGAGCACAGATGGAAAAGGATGCTTTGGCTGGCTACTTGGCGCTTAATTGGTTTCAATCAAGTCTAAAGAGATGAGAGATTTTTCCGTGCTGGAACGGAAAAAATATCTTTCATCATTTATAATTGAAATCCTCTTAGTAACACCCTCGTTTATTCAGCGCGTGGGTTCTATAACACCAACTGATAACCAAAACCCCAAAAAAGTCCCCTGCTAGCTATCTCGATTAAGCTACAAAACCAACTTTTATCTCAATTAGATCCCTATTAAACCTTGTTTAATATAAAAGCAGCTATATCGAATAGATCCTTAATACTTTGGGGTCCAATGGATACAAAAACATATATTAAGGACTTAATCGAGATAAGGTTCATGGTTGGAGGACTTTCTTGAGGTTTTCCCCAAGAGTAGAAAATCCAATTTCCAGATAGGCGGCTTTAACAGTGGACTAAAATGAACAGGTTGCGTGCCGGCTTGCCAGCATGGTTCCATGGTCCCAGCACCCTTCACCGCGTTTAAAAACTTTTAATGAGTGCGTGGGCCTCACTTTTCCCTCAGCTTTTGGTGGTGTTGTGGACACGTAAATGCACATGGTAGGCACGTGGACAGATTTTTTCACGTCCAGCATATGTACTCTTGATTGGAATGCATGATTGCTGCGGGAATATTCATTTCGCGTGACAAAATATGGATTCAAAAATACAGTTATGCTGTCCTGTCCATAATCTGTAAGTTAATATCTTGGGGCTGTTTGTTTGATTTTTTAATTTTTCTTGAAATAAATGCCCTTAATGTTTTATATAATTACATCCGCACTATTGTATTTTATTTGTGGAAAAAAATCATGATATTTATTATTTTTCACGTTTGAGACCCAGATAAGCGGGTTTAAATCAATAACATAACAAGACTTGATCCAGTGGGGGGTTGGATTGGGCAATAATAATAAGCCCAAAAGGGTTATATTGGTCTTTTCTCATGTGCAATAACATTAACGATCCAGATTGCAGCCAATAACATACGAAGTGGATTGTTTGTCATGCTAGGCTTCAAGCTAGGTAAAATGACGATGAGAGTAGAGTGTATTTGTTTACAGAGAAGGGACTCTAGATCAAACGGCATATATAGAATATTTCCATTTTCGTTATGCTTGGATTCTACGTGTCAAATCCAATTTGTTGTTATGGTAGTATTATTCCACAAATTCAACACATATATTTGACCGTGACTTGGTTTGCTAAATTTTGAATTGTCTAACCAATGGTTAAAGGTTGCCCCCAGTCATGGTCATTTAAAATAGTTGGGCATTGAGCTTAGCACTTGTACCTAATAGTTTGAAAGATGACACGAGAATATTAAAACTGATATTTTTTGGATTTATAGTAAATAGGGTATGAATATTATCAAACTCGATCTGAAACCTTTTTTTTTTTGATTCGAGGAAACCTCACCTCCCAGAAAGCGCACTTTGTAGGCCCAGGTGAGGGAATAAAACCCCGACTGTCCCAGGCTCTTACAAGAGGTGCACGCCCTGACTCGAACTCGAGACCTGTTGTGCAGATCTCAAACCCTTTGTCATCACGCTACATCCCTTGAGGACTCAATCTGAAACCCGCTTGAACTAAACCTGAAATATATATTTATATTCTATAAACATATTTATAAAATATTTAATTTTTTAATATAATATGAAATATACATAACTTACACGATTTTGAATTGATTAACCATTTAAAGGTTGCCCTTAGTAATGGTCCCCTGAAATAGTTACATCTTAAATATATCAGCTAAATAGGTTTGCGAGTACATTTCACTTTTAATCTTCGTATTAACCAATATTCTTTTTTTAGCTTATCTTCTTTCTTTGTTTTAGTTATTTTCATCCATGTGTTCCAACTTCATATTCTAAGGCCACGAGCTTAGCTTTCTGGGCTTGGTTAAGAATAATCATGGTAATGTGTTTCTTATAACATTCCATCATGAGATCCTTAAGATCCAACAGGGCGAGTTCATGTTGTCTACTTCTAGTGGTCATTTTCCCTCCAAAGAAAAAAGGTGAAGGGTGAGAAACTTGGTTTAAGAAAAAAAAATACCTAGGCCTCGTTTATTTACTGAAAAATATTTTTTTAAAAATAAATTTCAAAAAAAGTAAATTCTGGAAAAGTATTTTCTGATATTTGGTAGTGTAATGAAAAATAAGTTGGAAAACATTTTCCAGTGTTTGGTTATGTCATAGAAAATAAGCTGGAAAATAACTTATTAATGTTTTATTTTTTTCGAGTTTATTAAAATAATGAGGAGCAAATCTTACAAATTAAAAAGTTGAATGAGAATGAAATTGAAAAAAACATATAATTTCATAAATTATCTCAAATAAAATAAATAATAATCAAAATAATAGAGATCAAATAAAAAAAATTGAAAGATGAAGAAATTAAAATAATAATTAACATTTTATAAATTATTTCAAATAAAATAAGTAACAATCAAAAGAATGAGGACCAAATTTGATAGATAAAAATCTTCAATTAAAAAATGATAAGGGAAAAGCAAAAAAAAAAATGAGGACCAAAGTTAATATAAAAATTAAATTCTAAATGATGAAATTGAAAAAAAAATATTCAAAATAATATATATATATAGCAATCAAAAGTTTGAGGACCAAATTTGATGTAATCGGCAAATAATATGACATTTCTAAATTTTTCACAACTTCTGGAAAGTGTTTTCTGCCCAAAATAAAAGGAAAACACTTTCTTAAAAATCAAGTCAATTTTTTTTTTTACTGGAAAGTATTTTTTATTGACTGGAAAATATTTTTCGCTGGCTAATTTTTTAATGATAAATAAACACAGAAAAGTTTAAAAAATAATTTCCTATAAAATTATTTTTCAAGAAACAAACCACTAAACAAAAACATTTTTCGTATAAACATTCTTTTGACAAATTGGTTTCAATAATTTCCAAAGGATTGCACATGAACCTTTCTAGGAAAAAAAAATTCCGCTAAGAAAAAAAAACCCCTCGTATTCTTGAAAGATTTCAATTAAAATATCTTTTTTTACTAGGAGGTGAATTGAGCGTTGAAATATATGTCCAAGAAAATTTGTTTCTTTTTTATGGATTTTTTTAGTTTTTATTTTATTTTCTTTTAGATTTTTAAATTATAAAAACATGGGCTTGTGAAGAAGGCTTGAGTTTGAT